>Ga0031687_1001003_pt1 | contig 19923 bp, 33 predicted proteins | sample DeeseametaMP1089_FD_75012 | JGI IMG/M metagenome (GOLD analysis project Ga0031687, IMG submission 75012) | Metatranscriptome of deep ocean microbial communities from South Indian Ocean - MP1089 (Metagenome Metatranscriptome) | ecosystem: Environmental > Aquatic > Marine > Oceanic | place: South...
AAAAAACGATCCTCGCCTGGTGTAGGCCTCTGGCAAGACCGAGGAGCTCTAAAAAGTGACCTTTTTTAAATTAAGAAAGCGTATGCCTACTATTAATCAACTAGTGCGGAAAGGCCGCACACAAATTGTGACCAAGAGCAAGTCGCGTGCATTGGACTCTTGTCCGCAGAAGCGTGGTGTTTGTACTCGTGTATATACCACTACGCCTAAGAAGCCGAACTCGGCACTGCGTAAAGTAGCTAAAGTGCGTCTGACAAACGGAATCGAGGTAATTGCCTATATCCCGGGTGAAGGTCACAACTTACAGGAACACTCTATCGTACTTATCCGTGGCGGTCGTGTAAAAGACTTGCCTGGTGTACGTTACACAATCGTGCGTGGCGCACTGGATACTGCCGGTGTGAACGACCGTAAGAAATCTCGCTCTAAGTACGGTACCAAGCGTCCTAAGGGCTAATATTAATTTATGTTTCTTAATCCATTCGGTGGTCAAAAACTGGATGGATTGCCGCTTGTAAAGCATATTGGCAGAAACCGCTAATAAAGAAAACAATGAGGAAAAGAAAGCCAAAATTACGAGTTATTGCTCCGGATCCCCGCTACGGTGATCCAATGGTAACTCAGTTCGTCAATATGATGATGCTTGAAGGAAAGAAGAGCACTGCCTTCAAAGTATTCTACGACGCAATGGACATAATTAAGGAACGCTCCGAAGGTGACGAGCACGCTGTGTGGAAAAAAGCATTGAACAATGCTATGCCACAAGTGGAAGTTCGTTCTCGCCGTATTGGTGGTGCTACTTTTCAGATTCCTACCGAAATCCGCGCTAAGCGTAAGCTGTCTATCGGTATGAAGTGGTTGATCCGCTTCGCACGCCTGCGTTCCGGTAAAGGAATGGCTGAAAAGATGGCCGCTGAGCTGATGGCAGCGAGCAAAGGTGAAGGTGCTGCTGTAAAGCGTAAAGAAGATACGCACCGTATGGCAGAATCTAACCGTGCCTTCGCTCACTTCCGAGTATAATTCTAACGAACATATTTTTCATCTACAAAGCCCGAACAGGGAATAATCATGGCTAAGGATCTCACGTACACGAGAAACATTGGCATTGCCGCTCACATCGATGCCGGTAAGACTACCACTACCGAGCGCGTCCTTTTCTACACCGGACTGAGCCACAAGATTGGTGAGGTACACGACGGTGCTGCAACTATGGACTGGATGGAGCAGGAGCAGGAGCGTGGTATCACCATTACTTCTGCTGCCACTAAGACTTCCTGGAAATGGAAGGACATGGAGTACGCAGTTAACATCATTGATACTCCAGGACACGTTGACTTTACCGTAGAGGTAAACCGTTCTTTGCGTGTATTGGATGGCCTGGTATTCCTGTTCTGTGCAGTATCTGGTGTTGAGCCACAGTCAGAAACCAACTGGCGCCTGGCTGATAACTATAAAGTACCACGTATCGGTTTCGTTAACAAAATGGACCGTTCTGGTGCCGACTTCTTCAACGTTGTTAAAGACGTAGAAGAGAAGTTGGGTTCTAAGTCTATTCCACTGCAAATTCCAATTGGTGCAGAGGAGCGTTTCAAAGGTGTTGTTGACCTGATCACCAATCAGGCAATCGTTTGGAACGAGGACGACTTCGGTATGACTTACGAAGTGATCGAAACTCCAGCTGACCTCGTTGATATCGCTGCTGAATGGCGGGGCAAGTTGCTCGAAGCTGTAGCAGAATACGACGAAGTACTGATGGAGAAGTACTTCGAAGAAGGCGAAGAGTCATTGACTGTTGACGAAATCCGCAAAGCGGTGCGTGAAGCAGTAATGGATATGGCTTTCGTTCCAATGATGTGTGGTACTGCCTTTAAGAACAAAGGTGTACAGGCTGTATTGGACGCCGTTTGTGCATACCTGCCTTCACCATTGGACATCGACGCCATCGTAGGTACTAACCCTAAGACGGAGCAAGAAGAGAAGCGTAAGCCTTCTGTTGATGAGCCATTTGCTGCATTGGCATTTAAGATTGCTACTGACCCATTCGTAGGTCGTTTGGCCTTCATGCGTGTGTACTCTGGTGCACTGGATGCCGGTAGCTACGTATACAATAGCCGTTCCGACAGTAAGGAGCGTATCTCTCGTATCTACCAGATGCACGCTAACAAGCAGAATAGCATCGAGCGCGTAGAGGCTGGTGATATCGCCGCTGCTGTAGGTTTCAAGGATATCCGTACAGGTGATACACTGTGTGATCTGGACAACCCAATTGTACTGGAATCAATGGTATTCCCTGACCCAGTAATCGGTATCGCGGTTGAGCCTAAGACACAGAAAGACCTGGATAAGCTGGGTATGGCTTTGGCCAAACTGGCGGAAGAGGATCCAACCTTTAAGGTACGCTACGACGAAGACACTAACCAAACCGTAATTAGCGGTATGGGTGAGCTTCACCTGGAGATCATCATTGATCGTCTGAAGCGTGAGTTCAAAGTTGAGTGTAACGTAGGTGAGCCTCAGGTTACTTACAAAGAAGCACTGCAAACCACCGTTTCTCACCGTGAGCGCTTGAAGAAGCAGTCTGGTGGTTCTGGTTTGTTTGCCGATATGGAATTCGAACTCGGCCCAGCTGACGAAGAATTCTTGGAAAGTGAAGACTTTAAGTCTGGTAAGGAGAAGCTGCAGTTCGAGTGGGGTATCGTTGGTGGTGCCATCGACAAGAACTACCAGAAGCCTATCCGTGACGGTTTCACTGCAATGATGAAGAACGGTATCCTCGCTGGATACAACATCGACAGCATGAAGGTTCGTGTATTTGATGGTTCTATGCACTCTGTGGATAGTAAGCCTATCGCCTTCGAACTGTGTGCCAAGGAAGGTTTCAAAGCTGCTGCGCCTCAAACGAAGCCAGTACTGCTGGAGCCTATCATGAAGTTGGAGATTGTAACTCCTGAAGAGTACGTTGGTTCCGTAATCGGTGACTTGAACCGTCGTCGTGGTTTGCCAAAAGGCCAAGAGCCTCGTACTGGTGGAGCTGTTTCTATCTCAGCCGATGTGCCGCTGTCAGAAATGTTCGGTTACGTAACCGACTTGCGTACAATTACTTCTGGTCGTGCCAACTCTTCTATGGAGTTCTCACACTACGCTGCCGCTCCAAACGGTATCGCTAAGGAGATAATTGAGAAAGCTAAAGGTGACGCTTAATTAAGCAATCACCTCGTACGATTGACGAATAACGGATGTCAAAAGTGACATCATCATTTTAAAAATAGGACGGGTGCGCAAGCTTTATGGCATACTTGCCGAGCGCACATGAGCCAATGGCTTGCGTACCGTTTTTATCCATAACTTGACAATTAGAAGCTGGCATGAATCAGAAAATTCGTATCAAGCTCCGTTCTTACGACCACAATCTCGTTGATAAATCAACTGAGAAAATTGTAAAAACGGTAAAAAACAGTGGTGCCATTGTAACTGGCCCGATTCCGCTGCCCACCGAGAAAAAAATCTTTACCGTGCTCCGTTCACCGCACGTCAACAAGAAGTCCCGGGAGCAGTTTCAGTTGCGTACTCATAAGCGCCTGATTGAAATTTACACGCCTACTCAGAAAACAGTCGATGCCCTGTCGAAGCTCGAACTGCCCAGTGGTGTGGACATCCAAGTTAAGTTGACGTAGTCCGGAAGAGCATCTTCCTCGCTATCAACATTTTAGATTGATTTCGATGAAATATCGGAATCGCGATTAATTGAATCAGAACACTTTAGGGTGTAATTAGAGTTAGAATCTGAATTAGAATGCTTTTTATGGCAATTCTTTTTGCAGATTCTTGAGAAAGCAGAATGACATAATTAGAATTCTAATTCTCATTTCCACTCTAATTCTAACTCCAAAGCTGTCTCTATAAAATTCGATAACGATGAACGGAATTATCGGAAAGAAAGTCGGAATGACGAGCATCTTTGATGAAGCTGGTCGTAATGTTGCTTGTACTGTAGTAGAAGCAGGCCCTTGCGTTGTTACGCAGGTGAAAAACGAAGATACCGACGGTTACTCAGCACTTCAGCTGGGCTTTGGTGATGCCAAAGAGAAAAATACATCACAACCCCTGCAAGGACATTTCAAAAATGCAGGTACTTCTCCTAAGCGTAAGCTGGTAGAGTTTCGTGACTCCAACCTCGAAAAGAAGGCTGGTGAGACCGTTACTGTTGACGAAGTATTCCAGGAAGGCGACGTTATCAACGCCGTAGGAACGTCAAAAGGTAAAGGTTTCCAAGGTGTTGTTAAACGCCACAACTTCCGTGGTGTAAACGATGCTACTCACGGTCAGCACAACCGTCAGCGTGCACCGGGTTCTATCGGTGCGGCCTCTTACCCTGCACGTGTATTTAAAGGTATGCGTATGGCAGGTCGTGATGGCGGCGGACGTGTGAAGGTGAAGAACCTGCGGGTGATGAAGATCTTCCCTGAGCAGAACCTCATCCTGGTAAAAGGTGCAGTACCTGGCCACAAAGGAGCGATCGTTATCCTGGAGAAATAAATTTGCAAACGCCTCCCAGCCCGCAACGATATCTGCAGGAAGGGAGATCAGATAAATTCATAGAGTGATGAAACTCGATGTACTCAATACCCAAGGCGAAAAAACGGGACGTAGCATAGAGCTGTCTGACGACATCTTCGGGCAAACTCCTAATGAGCACGCGGTCTATCTGGCCGTTAAGCAATATCTCGCCCACCAGCGTCAGGGAACTCACAAGTCAAAAGAGCGTGGTGAGATCGCTGGTTCTACTCGTAAGCTACACCGTCAGAAAGGTACGGGTGGTTCTCGTAAGGGTAGTATCAATAACCCTGTTTTCCGTGGTGGTGGTCGCGTTTTCGGCCCACGTCCACGTAACTACAGCGTACGCCTGAACAAAAAGGTGAAGCAGATTGCTAAAGCTTCTGCTTTGTCCGCTAAGGCTAGTGCGGGTTCAATTGTGGTATTGGAAGATTTTTCTTTCGATGCACCAAAAACTAAGGAATTCAAGTCGATCCTGAGCAATCTTAAGCTGGATGGTCAGAAGACTTTGGTTGTTACTGCCGACATGGAGCGCGAGCTGCTGCTGTCTAGCCGTAACCTGCAGCGTGCTGAAGTAGCACGTGCTGCCGACTTGAACGTGTACCAGATCATGAACACCCAAACACTGGTGTTGTCGGAAGGTGCCGTGGCTAAGATTCAGGAATCATTTGCATAATCCGGGTATACCCGTAAAGCATAAGTAAAATGGCAAAGCCAATTTTAATCAAACCACTGATCACTGAGAAGGCAGAAAACCTCTCAGAAGGTCTGAACAAATACAGCTTTGTGGTCGACCGCAAAGCCAACAAAGTGGAAATCCGTAAGGCAGTCGAGGACATGTACGGAGTAGCCGTTACTTCCGTGAATACCGCGGTAATGCCTGGAAAATCAAAGAATAGAACGACCAAGTCGGGAATTCTTCGTGGCCGTATCTCTGCTTACAAAAAAGCAGTAGTTACCCTAGCTGACGGAGAAGAAATCGATTTCTTCGGAGACATTTAATTATTTAAACCCCAGGGTGGGGATCTTCGGTGGCTCGTCTGGTCGTTGATGCACACCGAATCCGAGATCCTGGGAAGATGAGCAAGATTATGCCAGTTAAAAAGTTTCGTCCGGTCACTCCTGGTTTGCGTACCCGCGTGGGTAATGCATACGCCGAGTTGACGACAGACAAACCGGAAAAGTCGCTGCTTGCACCCCTGAAAAAATCAGGTGGTCGTAATGGTACCGGTAAAATGACGGTACGCCAGCGTGGTGGTGGGCACAAGCGCCGCTACCGTATGATTGATTTCAAGCGCAACCGCGATGGTGTTGCGGCTACGGTAAAGACGATCGAGTATGATCCGAACCGTACTGCTTTCATCGCCCTGTTGGAATACCCCGACGGTGAGAAGCGCTACATCATTGCCCCTAAGGGCTTGAAGGTAGGTGATACCGTTGAGTCTGGTGCAGGAGTAGCTCCTACTGTGGGTAACACCATGTTGTTGAGCGAAATCCCACTGGGTTCTAGCATCCACGCTATCGAATTGCAGCCAGGTAAAGGTGCGGCTTTGGCTCGCTCTGCCGGTACCAATGGTACTTTGATGGGCCGTGAAGGACGCTACGCTTCTGTGAAGTTGCCTTCTGGTGAGGTTCGCCGTATTCTATTGACTTGCCGTGCTACCATCGGTACTACTTCCAACCCAGACCACGGTCTGCAGGTATTGGGTAAAGCTGGTCGCAAGCGCTGGTTGGGTCGTCGTCCTCGCGTTCGTGGTGTAGCCATGAACCCGGTAGATCACCCAATGGGTGGTGGTGAAGGACGTGCTTCCGGAGGGCACCCACGCTCTCGTACGGGTATTATGGCCAAAGGTCAGAAGACGCGTAACAACAAGAAGCACTCTACCAAATTGATTATTAGCAAGCGGAAAAACAAGAAATAGAGATGGCTAGATCAGTTCGTAAAGGCCCATACGTATTCCACAAGTTGTTGACTAAAGTGGAAAAGGCCAAGGAGTCAAATAAGAAGAGTGTTATCAAAACCTGGTCACGTTCTTCAATGATTATTCCTGATATGGTAGGGGAGACGATCGCCGTCCATAATGGAAAAATCCACGTACCAGTTTACGTAACGGAAAATATGGTTGGCCACAAGTTGGGTGAATTCGCTCCAACTCGGACCTTTAAAGGTCACTCTGGTAACCGCTAATTTGTAAAACAATGAGAGAATGAAGGAGTGCTGATTCCAAAACGGCATTCAGCATTCTTACATTCACCATTAATTATAAAACATCATGGAAGCAGTAGCTAAACTCAAGAGCGTTCCGATGTCTGCCCGGAAAATGCGCCTGGTGGTGGATAATATCCGCGGTAAGGAGATTAACGAGGCTCTGGATATTCTGCGCTTCAGCAAGCAAGAAGCTGCCCAATGGTTGGAAAAGGCATTACTATCTGCCGTTGCCAACTGGGAATATAAATTGGATGGTCAGGAAAGTGCTGACGATTACGGCCTGTACGTAAAGACTGCCTACTCTAACGAGGCGGGTATGTTGCGTCGTTTCCGTCCTGCTCCGCACGGCCGGGCACACCGCATCCGCAAGCGTAGCAATCACGTTACGCTTATTGTTGAAAACCGTTTGCCGCTGGCCTCAGAAGAGGAGGAGTAGCCAACGACTATTACTAAAATTTAACGAGTCCTAGACATATGGGTCAGAAGACTAATCCAATTGGTAATCGTTTGGGGTACATCCGCGGGTGGGATTCCAACTGGTATGCGGATAAGAACTACGCGGACAACGTCATCGAAGATGAAAAAATCCGTAACTATCTGGATGCCCGTGTACCAAAGGGTGGTATCGCACGTGTAATCATCGAGCGTACCCTCAAGCGTATTACTATCACAATTCATACTTCACGCCCCGGTATCATTATCGGTAAAGGTGGTGCTGAAGTAGATCGCATCCGCGAGGAGCTCAAGAAGCTTACTGGTAAGGATGTACAGATCAATATCATCGAAATCCGCAAGCCTGAGCTTGACGCGAATATCGTAGCAGAGTCTATCACTAAGCAGTTGGAGGCGCGTATCAACTACCGCCGTGCTATTAAGATGGCTATCCAGTCTACCATGCGTGCCAATGCTGAAGGTATCAAAGTACGTATCTCTGGTCGTCTGAATGGTTCTGATATGAGCCGTACAGAAGAATACAAAGAGGGTCGTACGCCACTACACACTTTCCGTGCCGATATCGACTACGCCATCAAAGAGGCGTTGACCGTATATGGTATCATTGGTGTGAAAGTTTGGATTTGTAAGGGCGAGGTGCTTGGTAAGCGCGACCTGAATCCAAATGCTGGCCTGGCGAGCAAAGACAACCGTGGTGGTAACCGTGGTGGAGGTCGTGGCCGTGGTGGTAACCGTGGCGGTGGACGTGGTCGTGGCGGCAACCGTGGTGGCCGTGGCGGAGATCGTCGCTAAAAAAAAATTATTGCTGGTGATTTGGCTGTTTAACCGCAGCTAATTGCCTCAATATCAAGAATTGGCATCGAAAGTGGTAGCTATCAGGTGAGATCCTGCGCTGGCCCACGAAGCTCGGGTGTAAATGGCAATATTTATGCCTGAGTTGATTTCTGATTATCAAAAAATAGCCGTACCTTTGCCAAGCTTTTTCGGAAGCGCCTTTGGAACGGCTTCATTTTTGCCTGGACTGAAGGCCTTAAAAAGCGGAATTTCCGGGTTTGTTCCTCGGTTGCGAGGTACAGCTAAAATAAATGACCAATGTTACAGCCAAAAAGAACGAAATATCGCAAGCAGCAGAAAGGACGTAACCGTGGCATTGCCCACCGTGGCAGCCGTGTATCCTTTGGCTCTTTCGGTCTGAAGTCTATGGAGATTGGCCGTATTACCAACCGCCAGATTGAATCTGCACGTATCGCGATGACGCGTTACATGAAGCGTGAAGGTAAAGTGTGGATCCGGATCTTCCCAGACAAACCGATTACTTCTAAGCCTTTGGAGGTACGTATGGGTAAGGGTAAAGGTAACCTCGACCACTACGTAGCACTAGTACAGCCAGGCCGAATCATGTTTGAGCTGGATGGTGTGCCTCGTGAGGTAGCAGAAGAAGCCCTGCGTCTGGCTGCTCAGAAGCTGCCAGTAAAGACCAAGACGGTAACTCGTCCGGATTACGCAGGTTAATCTGACCTTTGAATCAGTCTGAAGCTCGTGTAGTAATATGCGGCTTGCGAAACATATAAACCAAAAGGACAATGGCAACCAAAAAATATTTGGAACTGCAAGAGTTCTCTGACACGGACCTTCAGGCTCAACTGGAGGAAACCCAGAGCAGATATCAGAAGATGAAGTTTGATCATGCCATCACAGGGCTGGATAATCCACTGTTGTTGCGCGAAGTTCGCCGCGACATCGCCCGCCTGAGCACGGAAATTCGCCGTCGCCAGTTGGCTGCTACTTCAGAAGAAGAACTCGCTAATCGTAGTAAAATCAGAGCACGCCGTCGTCGTGCCAAGTAATTCAGCTAAAAATGGCAGAACGTAATCTTCGTAAACAGCTAATCGGCATCGTATCCAGCAACAAGATGGATAAATCTATCTCTGTAGTTGTAGAACGCCGAATTCAGCACCCTATCTATGGTAAATTCGTTAAGAAGTCAAACAAGTTTATGGCTCATGACGAAAAGAATGAATGCCAAATAGGTGATAAAGTGCGCATCATGGAGACGCGCCCACTGAGTGCTCGCAAGCGTTGGCGCTTAGTAGAAGTCTTGGAAAAAGCCAAGTAAAAATTAATGCATTTAACTAGAATTATCAACACGGGAACGCTTTCCCGATCGTTGCGCTAATTCTGCAAATAATTTGCCGTCATGATCCAGCAAGAATCCCGGCTGAAAGTAGCCGATAATAGTGGCGCTAAAGAAGTTCTTTGTATCCGCGTATTGGGCGGGTCAAAGCGTCGCTATGCATCTATTGGCGATATGATCGTGGTATCTGTGAAGGAGGCCGCTCCTGGAGGTATCAAAAAAGGAGCTATTTCCAAGGCTGTGGTAGTTCGCACCAGAAAGGAAATCCGCCGCCGCGATGGTAGCTACATCCGTTTTGATGATAACGCAGTGGTACTGTTGAGTGCCAGTGAAGAACCACGCGGAACGCGTATTTTCGGCCCTGTAGCTCGTGAGCTGCGTGAGCGTGATTATATGCGGATTGTTTCTCTGGCACCAGAGGTATTGTAAATCAGTAACGGCCCGAATACTCGAACCATGAAAAAAGCAAATCAAAAGCGCTTTACTCCCAAGCTGAAGATTAAAAAGGGAGATAAAGTTGTTGTAATTGCGGGTGCTTATAAAGATCGCAGTAAGGTGGTTGAAGTACTGGAAGTTCTTCCTGAGCAAAACCGTGCGATCGTTGAAGAAGTCAACATCCGCAAAAAGCATCAGAAGCCTACTCAGGATAACCCTGGTGGCATCATCGATAAAGCTGCACCTATCCACCTGTCCAACCTCATGTTGGTAGATGGTAGCGGCACCCCCACCCGCGTTGGCCGTAAGGCTGATGAGGCTGGCAAGATCAAACGTTATTCTAAAAAATCTGGGGAAATCTTAGACTAATGAGTTACACACCAAGACTACGAAACAAGTACCAGGACGAAGTGGTACCTGCTCTGCAAGAGCAATTCCAGTATAAAAGTGTGATGCAAGTGCCTCGCTTGGTCAAGATCTGTATCAACCAGGGGGTTGGTAAAGGTACCCAGGATAAGAAGCTTGTAGATAACGCTGTTGAAGAACTGTCACTAATTACTGGCCAGCGTGCTGTAAAGACCAAGGCTAAGAAATCTGTGTCTAACTTCAAATTACGTGAAGGAATGTACATCGGTGCACGTGTTACTTTGCGCGACCGCCAAATGTACGAATTCCTCGATCGCTTGATTTCTGTGGCACTGCCTCGTGTACGTGACTTCCGCGGTATCAACGACAAGAGCTTCGATGGCCGTGGTAACTATACCATGGGTATCAAGGAGCAGATCGTTTTCCCTGAAATCGATCTCGACAAAGTGAGCAACATCACAGGAATGGACATCACATTCGTGACTACTGCTGACACCGACGCTGAAGCACTGGCTTTGTTGAAAGGCCTGGGACTTCCATTCAAGAATCAGAACAACTAAAGAATATCATGGCTAGAAAAGCACTGATTGCCCGCGAACGCAAAAGAGAGCGTATGGTTGCTAAGTACGCCGACTTGCGCAAGCAGTTGAAAGAAGAAGGCCGTTGGGAAGAATTGGACAAGTTGCCTCGCAACTCTAACTCCATTCGCCTGCACAACCGTTGCCGCCTTACCGGGCGTCCTAAGGGCTATATGCGGAAGTTCGGCCTGTGCCGTGTGAAGTTCCGCCAGATGGCACTGGATGGTAAGATTCCAGGTGTTACTAAAGCAAGCTGGTAAATAATAATTACCCTTTTGCAGCAGCTATTGGCTCGATAGATGGCCAATAGCTGAAAGTTTAAAGTCCGGTTATGTTTTACCGGCAGCGTATCACGAGTAAATGCTTTCCACTTACGATACGCTTATCTATTAACAGCGATCCAGGTTCCTGGCATTTGGAAAACCGGATCACGAACCTCAAAGTCATGGCAGTTACAGATCCTGTAGCCGACTATCTGACCCGCATACGTAATGCCCAAATCGCAGGGCACCGGGTCGTTAGCATCCCTGCTTCTAATCTAAAGAAGCGTATCACCGAGATCCTTTACGATCAGGGGTACATCCTTAAGTATAAATTCGACGAGGAAGAGGCTAAAGGTACTCAAAGCACGATCAAGATCGCTCTTAAGTACGACAAGAACACCCGCCAGCCCGTTATCCGGGAACTGAAGCGCGTGAGTAAGCCTGGTCTGCGCACCTATGTGAAGCACGACAACCTGCCTCGCGTAATCAATGGTTTAGGAATTGCAATCATTTCCACCTCAAGAGGTGTGATGACCGACAAGCAAGCTCGCAAGCTGAGTGTTGGTGGTGAGGTGCTGTGCTATATTTCCTAATCTTTCTCTTAAAGCTATAAATCTAGAGCCATGTCAAGAATAGGAAAAGCTCCGATTAATTTGCCAAGCGGCATTACTATAGACGTCAGCAAAGGAAACCTGGTTACGGTTAAGGGCCCAAAAGGAGAACTGCAGCAGCAGGTTGATCCAGACCTGGGTATAGGCGTAGAAGATGGTGTGATTACCGTTACCCGCCCAACTGATTCCAAGCGTCACCGTTCAATGCACGGTTTGTATCGTTCTCTGATCAACAATATGATCACTGGAGTGAACGAAGGCTACAAGCTGGATCTCGAAGTGGTTGGTGTAGGTTACCGTGCTGAGAATAAAGGTCAGCTGTTGATCCTTACTGTAGGTTACTCTCACCCTATTTACTTCGTTATTCCTGATGAAGTAAAGGTGACAACTACTACCGAAAAAGGTAAAGCACCTGTAGTAACGCTTGAGTCTATCGACAAGCAGTTGGTAGGCCAGGTAGCCGCGAAGATTCGTGCATTCCGTAAGCCTGAGCCATATAAGGGTAAAGGTATCCGCTTTAAAGGTGAAGAAATTCGTCGTAAAGCTGGTAAAACGGCAAGTAAGTAACATTAATTTTTGGCGAACTGGACTTTGGGATGGGGCCACTTCTAGCAGCCTTTTCACTAAAGTCGATTCAAAACCAAGCAGCCATGCAATTAACAAAAGCAAATCGTCGGAAGCGTATTCACATGCGTATCCGCAAAAATATCCGGGGCACTGCTCAGCGTCCGCGTTTAAGCGTGTTCCGTTCCAATCGTTATATTTACGCGCAGCTTATTGATGATATCAATGGTGTGACCCTAGTGCAAGCTAGTTCTCACGAAGCTGCAGTAGAAAACGCAGGAAACAAGACCGAACAATCTACCGCTGTTGGTAAGCTCCTCGCAGAGCGTGCAAAGAGTGCAAACATTGAGAATGTGATCTTTGACCGTGGTGGTTATTTATATCATGGCCGCGTGAAAGCGCTTGCTGACGGCGCCCGTGAAGGAGGCTTGAAATTTTAATCATTAGAACAATGGCAAAGAAAAACTCCAACCGGGTAAAACCGGCAGAAACAGAACTGCAGGAAAAGCTGGTATCACTGAACCGGGTAGCTAAGGTAACCAAGGGTGGTCGTACGTTCAGTTTCGCAGCCGTAGCAGTAGTAGGTGATGGTAACGGTGCTGTAGGTCATGGTCTGGGTAAGGCTCGTGACGTATCTCAAGCCATCAGCAAAGCGGTAGATGACGCTAAGAAAAACTTGATTAAAGTACCTTTACATAATGGTACTATTCCACACGAGCAGAAGGGCAAGTACGGTGCTGGTAAAGTATTGATCAAGCCTGCATCTGATGGTACCGGTGTAATTGCTGGTGGTGCGATGCGTGCAGTACTGGAAATTGCCGGTGTACAAAATGTACTGGCCAAGTCTCAAGGGTCGTCTAACCCACACAACGTGGTGAAGGCTACAATTGATGCTCTGAAGAAACTGCGTAGCCCAATGGTTATTGCCAAGCAGCGTGGTATCTCAATGGAAAAGCTTTTTGAAGGATAGGCTTCACAGCCAGTAAAAAACCACGGCCATGGCTAAGGTAAAAATTACACAGGTTAAAAGCCTGATCGACCGTCCGAAGCGCCAGAAAGAAACAGTGAAAGCGCTGGGACTGAAAAAAATTAATGATACTATCATCAAGGAGGCTACGCCACAAGTTGAGGGAATGATCAACAAAGTAGCTCACCTGTTGAAAGTAGAGGAAGCCTAAACAGCTTCCTGATTGTTGAAGATTTAAATCCAAAATATAATGGAACTCCATAGTCTCAAACCGGCAGCAGGAGCGGTAAAAAGCCGTAAGCGTATTGCTCGTGGCCAGGGATCTGGCCGAGGTGGTACTTCCACTCGTGGTCACAAAGGTGCTAAATCACGCTCTGGTTACAAGAGCAAGCGCGCTTTCGAAGGTGGTCAGATGCCACTGCAGATGCGTTTGCCAAAGCGTGGTTTTAAGAGCCCTAACCGCGTAGAGTACGTTGCAATGAACGTTGGTCAGCTACAGGCGATCAGCGAAAAGTACAGCCTCGATACCATCGATGCTGCTACCTTGCAAAAGCTGGGCTTTATCAAGAAAACCGAGCAGTTTAAAGTGCTGGGCACTGGTGAACTGACTGCTAAATTGACCGTAACTGCGAATGCTTGTTCGGCGGCCGCTAAAACAGCCATCGAAGCACAGGGAGGTACTGTTACGATCCTTTAAAAACGACCACCATGAAAAGGTTTATCGATACGCTTAAGAATATTTGGAAGATTAAGGAGCTGCGGGATCGCATCCTTTTCACTTTGGGCCTTTTGTGGGTTTTCCGTTTGGGATCCTTCATCGTCCTGCCCGGAGCTGACCCTACCGTGCTGCAAGCACAAATGGGAAGCGGTGGCGATAACACGCTGCTGGGGTTGATCAATGTTTTCTCTGGTGGTGCGTTTAGCAATGCCTCAATCTTTGCGCTGGGTATCATGCCTTATATCACGGCAAGTATCATTATCCAGCTGTTGGGCTTTGCGGTACCGTACTTTCAGCGCCTTCAACAGAAGGAGGGAGAGTCTGGTCGTAAGAAACTGAATCAGATTACCCGTCTGCTGACGGTAGCAATTACCCTGGTGCAGGGTGGTGCTTACCTCACCTACGTGAAATCACTGGGAGCGGTAGACCAGTCGGTGCCTGAAACAATTTTCTGGCTGTCTGGTATTATCATCCTTTCAACAGGTACTGTTTTTGCAATGTGGTTAGGTGAGCGTATCACTGACCGTGGTATCGGTAATGGTGTATCTCTTTTGATCACCGTTGGTATCATCGCTACATTGCCATCTGCTTTTGCCTTCGAATTACAGGGCCGTCTGCAATCTGGTGGATTCCTCGTATTCGTTCTGGAAATTGCAGCTTTGTTCCTGGTATGTATGGCTACCGTACTGATTGTTACAGGTGTTCGTAAGATCCCTGTACAGTTCGCTAAGCGTATGGTTGGTCGTGGTACAGGCAACATTCCAGTTGCGGGTGCTCGCGATTACATTCCACTGAAAGTGAATGCTGCGGGTGTAATGCCTATCATCTTCGCTCAGGCTTTGATGTTCTTGCCAGGTTTGGCAGCACAGACTGCCGGCGCTGATGCGGAAACCAGCTGGTTGGTACAGAAGTTGAACGACTTCACTTCTGGGCCTTACAATGTGATCTACTTTGTTCTGGTTGTAGCCTTTACTTATGTGTATACGGCTTTGATCGTGAATCCTTCTAACTACGCTGACTATCTGAAGCGCCAGAATGCTTTCATTCCTGGGGTAAAGCCTGGTAAGCCAACCGAAGAGTTCATCGACTCAGTGACAACCAGAATTACACTACCTGGTTCTGTATTCCTTGGTTTGATTGCAATTATGCCAGCCTTCGCTGCTGCCTTTGGTATCAACAACTTGTTCGCAGCCTTCTTTGGCGGAACTTCTTTGCTGATCCTGGTAGGGGTTGTACTGGATACTTTGCAGCAAATCGAAAGCCACCTTCTGATGCGCCGCTACGACGGTCTGGTGAAGGAAGGCCGCGTGTCTGGTCGCAGTAGCAGCCGCATGCAGGGAATTGGTGCCAATATGTAAGCTCCTGCTTGTAAAAAAGCAGATCAAGATAATCGGGTAAAAGCATACTTAGAGATATGAGCAGAAAGGGGCGCAAGATGATATTCAAAACAGCAGAGGAGATTGAGCTGATTCGCGAGAATTGTTTGCTGGTTTGTAAGACCTTGGCCTACGTAGGGAGTATGCTAAAGCCCGGAATGACAGGAGAGGAAATTGATACCAAAGCAGAGGAATTCATCCGTGATCATGGAGCAGTTCCTGGTTTCAAGGGCCTCTACGGTTGTCCATCCACTTTACTTGTATCACGCAACGAAGCAGTAGTACACGGCTTGCCTTCTAAAGAGCAGGTGTTCGAAGACGGGGATATTCTCTCGATCGATTGTGGTACTTACATGAATGAGTTTTATGGTGATGCGGCCTACACCTTTTGTGTAGGAGATGTAAAGGAAGAGACGCTACAGCTCTGTCGGGTAACAAACGAATCATTGTACCTGGGGATTGAGCAGGCAATACCTGGAAATCGTGTTGGCGATATCAGTTATGCTGTTCAACATTACACTGAGCGCGTACACAAGTATTCAGTGGTGCGGGAATTGGTGGGGCACGGCCTCGGCAAATCCATGCACGAAGCTCCGGATGTTCCTAATTACGGTCGTCGCGGACAAGGGCCAGTTCTGAAAGAAGGTCTCGTAATTGCCATCGAACCGATGGTGAACATGGGGCGCAAAGATGTAAGAACACTGCGCGATGAGTGGACGATTGTGACCAAGGATAGAAAACCCGCAGCTCATTACGAGCATACCATTGCCGTAACGAAGGATGGTCCGGATATTCTGAGCAACCATGACCTGATTATTGAAGCAATTCAAAAAAATCCGAACGTTATTCCTATCGTTCGGGAGCAGGCTATGAATTAAATTTTCAAGCTGTTGGGAGTGCTGAAAAGCATGTTTTGAAAAAATGAAAGCTTCATAGCTGGTTATTTGTCAAATAATTGTATCTTTGCACTCCGAAATTTGGAGTATGAGTAAACAAGATCTGATTAAACAGGACGGAACGATCCTGGAAGCATTGTCAAATGCAATGTTTCGCGTAAAGTTGGAAAACGATCACGAAATCGTGGCTACGATTTCAGGTAAGATGCGGATGAACTACATCCGAATCCTGCCAGGAGACCGCGTTGCGGTTGAAATGTCGCCATACGATTTGACTCGTGGACGAATTACCTACCGTTACAAATAGGATATGACCTTCTGATTTAACCAGACTGTCTAAATACACGAAACCATGAAAGTAAGACCCTCCGTTAAGAAACGTTCTGCCGATTGTAAGGTGGTGAGAAGAAAAGGAAAGGTTTACATCATTAACAAAAAGAATCCCAAGTTCAAGCAACGTCAGGGATAAAAAAACTAGATGGAAGCTCGCCTTCCCTCTCTAAATAAAAACAGACAATGGCACGACTTGCTGGTGTTGATTTACCAAGAAATAAGCGCGGGATTGTAGGCCTGACCTACATCTACGGAATTGGCCCGTCGCTTGCGAAAGAAATTTTGGCAAAGATTGGTGTTAGCGAAGACACGAAGGTTCAGGACTGGAGTGACGACAACATCAAGCAGATTGCCACGATGCTCCAAAACGATTACCTGGTTGAGGGTGAATTGCGTACGGAAGTACAGACTAACATCAAGCGTTTGATGGATATCGGCTGTTTCCGTGGGGTTCGTCACCGTAAGGGTCTTCCCGTTCGGGGCCAACGTACGCAAACAAACGCCCGTACTCGTAAGGGTAAGCGTAAGACTGTAGCAAACAAAAAGAAAGCAACCAAGTAATTTTTGATCCATGGCTAAAGCAAGCAGCAAGAAGGCAAAGAAAAGAAAAGTACGGGTTGAGCCGGAAGGTAAGGCTTATATCCAGGCTTCTTTCAACAATATCATCATCTCGATTACTAACAAGAAAGGTGATGTTATCTCCTGGTCAAGTGCCGGTAAGTCCGGATTCCGTGGCTCGAAAAAGAATACCCCATACGCCGCTCAGATTTCTGCATCAGATGCAGCGCGCGTAGCATACGACGCAGGTTTGCGTACCGTAGAGGTATTCGTGAAAGGCCCAGGTTCTGGTCGTGAGGCCGCTATCCGTGCCATCGACGGCGCAGGTATCAAGGTTTCTCGTATCAAGGACGTAACGCCACTGCCTCACAACGGTTGTCGTCCACCAAAGCGTCGCCGGGTATAATCCTGAGGCACGTACTTATTCAACAGCGAAAATTATCCTTCCGAAATGGCAAGATATACTGGCCCAAAAACAAAGAAAGCGCGCGCATTTGGCGAAGCAATCTTTGGTTACGATAAAAGTTTCGAGCGTAAGAAGTACCGCCCCGGTCAGCACGGTAACAGCCGTCGCCGCCGTCAGCAGTCTGACTACGCCCTACAATTGATGGAAAAGCAAAAGGCTAAGTACACTTACGGTGTACTGGAGCGCCAGTTCCGCAACTTGTTCGAAAGCGCCACTCGTAAGAGCGGTGTTACCGGTACAGTGTTGCTACAATTCCTGGAAGCTCGCCTGGATAACGTAGTTTTCCGTCTTGGATTGGCTCCAACTCGTGCCGCTGCCCGTCAGCTGGTTACACACAAGCACATCGTGCTTAATGGAGTAATCAATAATGTACCTTCAGCACAATTGCGTCCTGGTGATGTAGTAGGTGTACGTGGTAAGTCGCAAGGCTTGCTGGTGATTCGCGATAGCGTTGGTACCAAGGGCGATGCCCGCAAATTCGGTTGGTTGGAATTCAACCACGATAAACTGGAAGGTAAGTTTCTGGAGTACCCAGAGCGCGAAGCCATCCCTGAAAAGATTAACGAACAGCTGATCGTAGAACTCTATTCTAAGTAAAGCGTTCACTAATATGGGAAGAACAACATCTCGGCCGATTGTTGTTCTTCCCTCTTACTGTTTACGGAATCACGGCTTGAGTCGGGTTCCGCATTCTGATGTTAAGAGAATAGCTATTCATTCCCCACCAAAGACTTAATCAAGCGTATGAGCATCTTGAATTTTCAGAAGCCGGACAAAATCGTAATGGAGAAAGCCGATGATTTTGAAGGTCTTTTTGAATTCAAACCACTCGAGCCGGGCTTTGGCCAGACAGTAGGAAACTCTCTGCGTCGTGTTTTGCTCTCTTCTCTAGAAGGTTTCGCAATCAGCGCAGTGCGTATTGCTGGTGTTGAGCATGAGTTCGGTACCATTCGCGGGGTCGTAGAAGACGTTGTCGAAATTATCTTGAACCTCAAGCAGGTTCGTCTGAAGCAAATGTTGGCAGACGAAGATGTGCAGGAGGAGAAAGTATACCTAACTATTAGCGGTAAAGAAGAGTTCCGTGCCGGTGACATCGAAGAGCACACCAATGTGTTCAAGATCATGAACCCGGATCTGTTGATCTGTACCATGGAGCCTTTCGTTAACCTGGAGGTAGAACTGACTGTGACCAAAGGTCGCGGTTATGTTCCTGCAGACGAAAACCTGCCTAAGGATGCACCAATTGGCGTTATTCCAATCGATGCTATCTACACTCCAATCAAGAACGTAGCTTACACTATCGATAACTTCCGTGTTGGTCAGCGTACCGACTATGAGAAGCTGACGATGAACGTGAAGACGGACGGTACTATCCACCCGGAAGAAGCCATCAAGGAAGCTTCTCGTATCCTGATCCAGCACTTGATGCTGATCACCGACGAGAACATCACCTTCGATTCTGCCGGTACTCGCGAAGAGAATATCGTGGATGAGCACATCCTTCACATGCGTAAGTTGCTGAAGACTTCACTGGAAGATCTGGATCTTTCCGTACGTGCTTACAACTGCCTTAAGGCTGCCAAAATCAATACCTTGGCGGAATTGGTACGTTACGACACGCACGAACTGCTTAAGTTCCGCAACTTCGGTAAGAAGTCATTAGTAGAAATCGAAGAATTACTCCAGGAGAAAGGCCTGACTTTCGGCATGGATTTGTCGAAGTACAAGCTGGACGAAGAGTAAGAAATACTTTAGATTAGTTGGTTGGTCAGATGTGATGATCCTATCCATTTTCCAGCCAACTAATTCTACTATACTTATCAGGCTCCCTTTCGGGATATCCTTAAATACAATAACTGAGGCGAGAATATTAGCTATGCCTGTTCAGCTACTCGTCGGGTGTTGTGAAGTTAAACTAATTCAACCATGCGTCACGGTAAGAAATTCAACCACCTGAGCCGCAAATCTGGCCATCGTAAAGCGCTTATGCGCAACATGACAATGGCTTTGATCGAGCACAAGCGTATCAACACTACACTGGCTAAAGCAAAAGCGCTTCGCCAATTTGTTGAGCCACTGGTAACTAAAGCTAAAGACAACTCAATGCACTCGCGTCGTGTAGTTTTCAGCTACCTGCAAAACAAAGAGTCTGTAAAAGAACTGTTTGGCCCTATCGCTGCTAAAGTAGGCGATCGTCCTGGAGGATACCTTCGTATCATCAAGACCGGCTTCCGTAAAGGTGATGCTGCCGAAATGGCCATGATTGAATTTGTAGACTTCAACGAAGTGTACACTGGAGGAAAAGGTAGCAACAGCGGTGGTGGCCGTCGTCGTCGCCGTCGTGGTGGCAAAGGCGGAGCTAATAAAGCTGCTGCCGCTGCTCCAGTTGCAGCTAAGCAAGAAGAAGAATAAGATTTATTTTTCTTTCTGGCCCAGTGCCCA
>Ga0031687_1015179_pt1 | contig 16300 bp, 8 predicted proteins | sample DeeseametaMP1089_FD_75012 | JGI IMG/M metagenome (GOLD analysis project Ga0031687, IMG submission 75012) | Metatranscriptome of deep ocean microbial communities from South Indian Ocean - MP1089 (Metagenome Metatranscriptome) | ecosystem: Environmental > Aquatic > Marine > Oceanic | place: South...
GAGCACATTGCCGCCGCCTGCGCGCAGGCGCCCGATGACGCGGTCGGAACGCGCGCCCACAGCATCGAGCGTTTCGCCTCCGGGGCTGCCGTCGCGGAGAAGGCGCCAGCCGGGGCGCTCCACTTCGATATCGACAGTGCTTCTACCCTCGTAGGCGCCGTAGTCCCATTCCATGAGATCGTCATCCTCCTCCACATGAGCGTGCGGCATCGCCAGTTCGGCCGTACGGCGGGCGCGCTGCAAAGGACTCGAAAGAATACGATCGATGCGCAGCGCACCGAGACTCTCACTAAGCGCACGCGCCTGTCGCTCTCCTTGCTCGGTAAGCGGGAGGTCGGTACGGCCGGTATGCTGGGCTGTCAGCGTCCACGCGGTTTCGCCGTGGCGCACGAGGTAGATCATCGGCAAGGCCTCGTTCATGTCGCTTCTCCTTCTGCGGCCTGGCGTGTGCCCCAGCGCCAGTTGCGGATTTCCGGCATGTCCTGCCCGTTTTTGTTGATGTACTGCCTGTGTTCAATGAGTTTATCTTTGAGCTGTTGCTTCAGGTAGATGCCCTTCTCACCGGTCTGTGGCAGACGGTCGATGGCGTCCATCACCAGATGAAAACGGTCCAAATCATTTAACACGGTCATATCGAAGGGCGTGGTGATCGTGCCCTCCTCCTTGTAGCCGTGGACGTGGATGTTGTCGTGGTTGGTGCGACGGTAGGTGAGGCGGTGGACCAACCACGGGTAGGCGTGGAAAGCGAAGATGACCGGCCTGTCTTTGGTGAAGATCTCGTCGAAATCGGTGTCGCTGAGCCCGTGTGGGTGCTCGGATTGCGGCTGCAACCTCATCAGGTCGACGACGTTTACCACGCGGATTTTCAGGTCGGGAAGGTGCTCGCGCATGATGGAGACGGCGGCTAGCGTCTCCAGAGTGGGAACATCGCCGCAGCACACCATGACCACGTCCGGCAGAGTGCCTTGGTCGTTCGAAGCCCATTGCCAGATGCTGATGCCCGCGGTGCAGTGCTCGACGGCGGCGTCCATCGTCAGCCACTGCGGTGCCGGGTGCTTGCCTGCGATCACAAGGTTCACGTAATGACGGCTGCGCAGGCAGTGGTCCATCACCGAGAGCAGACAGTTGGCGTCCGGCGGAAAGTACGCCCGCACGACCTCCGCCTTCTTGTTCATGACGAGGTCGACGAAGCCGGGATCCTGGTGGGTGAAGCCGTTGTGGTCCTGGCGCCAGACGTGAGACGCCAGCAGGTAGTTCAACGAAGCGATCTTCTGCCGCCACGGCAGCTCTGCCGTGACCTTCAGCCACTTGGCATGCTGGTTGAACATCGAATCGATGATGTGAACGAACGCCTCGTAACAGTTGAATACTCCGTGCCGTCCCGTGAGCAGGTAGCCCTCAAGCCAGCCCTCGCATTGGTGCTCGCTGAGCATTGAGTCCAGTACCCGTCCGGTCGACGCGAGAAATTCGTCGTTCGGTTGGGTCGCAGCGCCCCATTGCCGGTCGGTCATCTCGAAGACGGCTCCGAGGCCGTTGGAGACCGTCTCGTCCGGTCCGAAGATCCGAAAATTACGCTGCTCACTGTTGAGCTTGATCACATCGCGCAGGAAAGGACCCAGCACGCGCGCGTCGCCGATGCCGTGCTCCCCGGGTGTCGACACGTCGGTCGCGTACTCGCGAAAGTCCGGCATCCGCAGATCCTGCAACAGCATACCGCCGTTGGCGTGCGGATTCTTGCCCATGCGGCGTTCGCCCGTGGGCGCGAGCTCGGCCAGCTGCGGTTGCAAGCGGCCACGCTCATCGAAGAGCTCCTCTGGCCGGTAGCTCCGCAGCCAGGCATCGAGCAACCCGAGGTGTGCGGGATTGGCGCGTGGGTGCAGCGGAACCTGATGCGAACGGAAGGTGCCTTCCACCTGGAAACCATCAACTACCTTGTGCCCCGTCCAGCCCTTGGGTGAGTTGAGTATGATCATCGGCCAGCGGGGACGGGCGAGGTTGCCGTGAACACGGGCGTCCTCCCGGATCGCGTTGATCTGCTCGATGGCGGTGTCGAGCGCCCCGGCCATCGCCTCGTGCATCAGCGCGGGCTCGTCCCCTTCGACGAAGAGGGGAGTCCAGCCGTAACCGCGGAACAACTGTTCCAACTCCTCGTGCGTGATGCGAGCGAGAAGTGTCGGGTTGGCGATCTTGTAGCCGTTGAGATGCAGAATCGGCAACACAGCGCCGTCGGTGGCCGGGTTTAGAAACTTGTTGGAATGCCACGCCGTCGAGAGCGGCCCCGTCTCCGCCTCGCCGTCGCCGACGACACAGGCGACGATGAGCTCGGGATTGTCGAACACCGCGCCAAATGAATGGCTGAGCGAATAGCCAAGCTCGCCGCCCTCGTGAATCGAGCCCGGGCATTCCGGCGATGCATGGCTGGGAATCCCACCGGGAAATGAGAATTGCAGAAAGAGCTTTTGCAGCCCGGCCTCGTCCTGGCTAATGTCGGGATAGACTTCGCTGTACGTACCCTCGAGGTACGTGTTGGCGACGACGGCTGGACCGCCGTGGCCGGGACCCGAGACGTAAATCATGTCGAGGTCGTACTTCTTGATGACCCGGTTCAAGTGCACGTAGATGAAATTCTGCCCGGGGGTCGTGCCCCAATGGCCGAGCAGCATGTGCTTCACATCCGCGAGCGCCAGCGGCCGCTTGAGCAGTGGATTGTCGAAGAGAAAGATCTGGCCCACCGACAAGTAGTTGGCGGCGCGCCAGTAGGCGTCCATGTTGTGGAGCAATTCCGGAGTAAGGGTGTTGGTGGTCATGGTTGATGTTTCCTGTGTGGGCCGAGGTTGAGGGCGTGGGCGACCGACCTGGCGATCATGAGCGCCTCGTCGGTGTGGATGACCCGCACGCTGACGCGACCGTCGTCCGGCAAAATCAGCGCAGCACTTTCCGTATTGCGCTGCGGGTCCAGTTCTATGCCGAGGAAGCCAAGTTCGGCGCAGATGCGTGCCCGGACCAGCGGCGCGTTTTCACCGATGCCGCCTGCGAACATCAGCGTGTCCCGCCCGCCCAACGCCGCCGCGAAGGCGCCGATCCATTTTCTGATCTGATAGCAAAACAGCACAACCGCTTCGGCCGCGCGTACGTCCTGCATTTCACGCTCGAGCAAATCACGCATATCGGAACTGGTCTCCGACACCCCGAGCAGACCCGACTGCGAATTAACCATCTCATGGAACTGCTGCGGGCTCATTTGTTCAGTGCGCGCCAGATACCACGCCAGTCCTGGATCGAGATCGCCGCAGCGGGTACCCATCGGCACCCCGGCTGCCGGGGTGAAACCCATGCTGGTGTCCATGGACTTGCCGTCCCGTACCGCCGCCAGGCTCGCACCGTTGCCAAGATGGGCAAGGATTACCCGGCCCTGTGCCGCCTGCGTTCCAGCCACGTGGGCCAGCTCTTCCATCAGAAACGCATACGACAGGCCGTGAAAGCCGTAGCGCCGCACCCCCTGTGCTTCGTAGCGGCGGGGAATCGGCAACTGTTGCGCCACGCGCGGCATATCGTGGTGAAAAGCGGTATCGAAACACGCCACTTGCGGCAGATCTGGCATGCGTCGATGAATTGCCTCAGCCAGCAGGATCTCCCCCGGCAGATGCGCTGGATCGAGTGGACTGATGCGATGAAGTTCTGCGAGCAACTCTGCCGTGATGCGCTGCGGCTGCCAATAGCTTGGCCCGCCATGCACCACGCGATGCCCCACCGCAGTCAAGCCATCAGGACCGCCGCGCGCCTCGATCCAGTCCATCAGTATGCCCACTGCTACTGTGTGGTCCGACGCTGTCACTGGCTGCGAGAAAGTGTCCATCGAGTCCAAACCCGTTACCCGCAAGCTGGCCTCTGGCGCGCCGATCCGGTCAATCTCCCCTTCCAGAATCCGCGCCAACGCGTCCCCCGCCTCGAACTGCGCGAATTTGATGCTCGACGAGCCGCCGTTGATTGTCAGGATGCGTGGTTTAGCGAGCTTCTTCACGGAGGAGTCTCTCCATCGGATCATTGCTGCCACAGGATATGGGCCACTTCCAACGGAACCGCCACGCCGTCGCGGTGCGGGATCACACGCGCCGTATAGTCCGTTGGCGGACGCGTGGCCGATACCTGCGCGTGATAGGCATAACCGCTTATCGCACCCACCAATTGCCGCTCGCGCTGCATCGTCACACGTTCCGGCGCGCTACCGTTAACACCATTCGCATACAGCTCAATCCGAACTGCCCCTGGGTCAAGAGTATCGAGATACACCTGTGCTTCAAACTTGTGCTGCCCGCCGTCGGTCGTTGCCTTCACTTCGCCGAAACGCAGCGCGGCCCATTTCTGGTCCAGCGCGTTCCGCCAATCGACGATTTGCACGCCGATTGCCCCTTTGTCGCTGGCCCGCTTGCGGTAGCTTGAGGCCGCCGGGAGGTAGTGTTGTTCGGTGTATTCACGCACCGCGCGGTTGGTGGAAAAGCGCGGGGTCAACTGCGCCATACTTTCGCGCATCCGGTTCACCCAGGCTGCGGGGATACCTTGTTCGTTACGCGTATAGAACTCGGGGACGATGTCGCGTTCGAGCAAGTCGAAGAGCGCCTCGGCTTCGGCGGCATCCCAGGCCGGATCGTCGGCATGTTCCTGACCGTCCCCCAACGCCCAGCCCACGTCCGGCGTGTAGGCTTCCGCCCACCAGCCATCCAGCTCCGACAGATTGATGCCGCCGTTGACGAGCACCTTCATGCCGCTGGTGCCGCTCGCCTCCCAGGGCCGACGCGGCGTGTTGAGCCAGACATCCACGCCCTGCACCAGGTGCTCGCCCATATGCATGTCATAGTCACCGAGGAAAATCACATGCGGGCACACCTCGGGCCGCTGGATAAACTGCATCCATTGCTGGATCAGCGCCTGGCCTGCCTGGTCCGCAGGATGAGCCTTGCCAGCCATGATGAGCTGCACCGGACGTTGCGGATTGGTCAGCAGGCGCAGCAGCCGGCCCGGGTCGTGCAGCAGCAGGTTCGGTCTCTTGTAGGTTGCGAAGCGGCGGGCAAAGCCCAGGGTCAAGGTGTCTGGATCGAACAGTTGCTTAGTGCCATCGACCGCCTCCCTGGACGCGGCTAGTTGCCGGGACAGGTGTTCGCGAGCGTATTCAACAAGAGACTTGCGGGCAGTGGTGCGCAGTTGCCAGAGGCTGGTGTCGGACAGGGCGCGAATGTGCGGTTCGTGGGCTTCCGTCGTTCCCAGCCAGCGGTCCTTGCCACAGGCCTGCGTCCAAAGATCGTCCGCTGCCGCCGAGTCCCAGGTCGGCATATGCACGCCGTTGGTCACGTGTGCGACCGGCACCTCGTCCGCTGGCCAGCGTGGAAACAGCGGCGCAAACAGATGCCGGCTCACTTCTCCATGCAGGCGGCTCACGCCATTCACCGACCCGCTGCCTCGGATTGCCAGGTAGGCCATGTTGAAAGGCTCCGCCGCATCTTGCGGATCCCGACGTCCCAGCGCCAGCAGATCGTCCAGCGCAATGCCGAGCTGGTTGCGGGCATAGCCGCCCAAGCAGTGTTCGATGAGGTTGGGCGGGAAACGATCGAAGCCAGCGGCCACTGCCGTGTGTGTGGTGAAGAGATTGCCCGTACGCGTCACCGCCAGTGCGGCCTCGAAGGACTCCCCGGTAGCTTGCATGAAACTGCGCGCGCGCTCTAGCACGGCGAGAGCAGCATGACCTTCATTCAGGTGGCAGACTTCCGGCTCGATGCCGAGCGCGGCGAGCAGGCGCCAGCCCCCGATGCCGAGCACCAACTCCTGCATCAGGCGCAGGTCCGGTGCGCCGCCATAGAGCTCACTGGTGATTCCCCGGTACGGCGGGTAGTTCGCCGCATCGTTGCTGTCCAGCAGGTAAAGCTTCACGCGGCCCACCTGAACCTGCCAGGCGCGCAACCAGATCGGGTGGCCCGGCAGGTCGAGTTGGAGCCGCAACCACTCGCCGTCAGGTTGACGCAGCGGCGTAATCGGCAACTGTCCAGGATCGTTATATGGGTAGACGGCCTGTTGTGTGCCATCCTGGTCGATCAACTGACGAAAATAGCCTTGCTGGTAGAGCAGCCCGATGCCGATCACCGGCACCCCCAGATCGCCAGCGGCCTTGAGCTGATCGCCGGCCACATTGCCGAGTCCGCCCGAGTAAATGGGCAACGCCTCACTCAGCATGAATTCCATGCTGAAATAGGCCACACAGGTCAGCGGCGATTGCGGATGGGTTTGCTGAAACCATGCTGGCGCCTGTGCGGCATCGCGCCTGGCCTGCACCAGATAGTCAATGTTTTTACGGAACACGGGATCGGCCAGAACACCCTGGAGTTTCTCCCGCGAGACTGTCTGCAGGATGACCCATGGATTTTGGGTCAGGTCCCAGAGATCGGGATCCAGTTGCCGCCACACCTGGTCTGTAGCGTGATTCCACGACGAACGCATATCCAGGGCCAGCTCGGCCAGGGAATCGAAGCCCTCGACATCCGTATGCAGCAGACCGTACAGCGGCTGGCTGACAGGTGTTTCAGTGCTCATGGGTTCTCCTCCATTTTTTCAACCAGGGCCAGCGCTCGTTGGTACACGTTCTCCACACTAAAGCCATATTCGCGCAGCATGACCGGCCCCGGTGCCGAAGCGCCGAAGCGATCCACGCCCAGCACATCTCCCCGATCGCCCACGTAACGGTGCCACCCCTGGCTCACCCCGGCCTCGACCGCGAGCCGCGCCGTGATGGAGGGCGGTAACACCGAGTCGCGATACGCCTGGGATTGGGCGTCGAACAGCTCCCAACTCGGCATGGAGACGAGGCGCACTGAGACGCCCGCTTTCTGCAGACGTTCCGCCGCGGCCACGATCAGCGCGACCTCGGAACCGCTGGCGATCAGGATCAGCTCGGGCTTGCCGTCAGCCGCATCGGACAACAGGTACGCCCCGCGGCGCAGGCCGCCGGCCGCCGTATAGCGGCGGCGATCGAGCGTGGGCAGGTCCTGCCGGCTCAGCACCAGCAACACCGGACGATCGCGTGTCTCCAGCGCGACCCGCCAGGCGACCGCGGTTTCGTTGGCGTCGCCGGGGCGGATCACGATCAGGTTCGGAATCGCACGCAGCGCGGCCAGTTGCTCCACCGGCTGATGGGTAGGACCGTCTTCGCCGACCGCGATGCTGTCGTGGGTGAACACGTGCACGACGTGCAGCCCCATCAGCGCGGCCAGCCGGATGGGCGGACGCATGTAATCAGAGAAGATCAGAAAGGTTGAGCCATACGGAATAACGCCACCGTGCACGGCCATACCGTTGACGATCGCGCCCATCGCATGTTCGCGCACGCCGAAGTGCAGGTTGCGTCCGGCGTAGCTCCAGCCACCACCATCGGAACCCTGGGTGTCGGTGTTCGCACCCGCCGGCGGATTGAAATCGCCAAACCCCTCGAGCGCGGTGTGGGTGGACGGATCCAGATCCGCCGAGCCGCCGGTCAACATCGGCAGCCGCGGCGCAATCGCGTTCATCACCTGACCCGAGGCAACGCGCGTGGCGATACCTTTGGCGTCGGCAGGAAAGACCGGAATGTCCGCGTCCCAGCCCGGTGCCAACTCGCCGCGCAGGCTGCGCCCGAGTTCCTCGGCCAAGTCGGGGAAGGCGTGCGCATAGTGTGCCATGCGCGCATTCCACGCGGCCTCGTCGTGCGCGCCGCGTTCGACGGCCTCGCGAAAATGCGCCAGCGCCGACTCGGGAATCAGAAACGGAGGCTCGGTCGGCCAGCCGAGGTTCTGCTTGGTCAGGCGCACCTCGTCGGCACCAAGCGGCGAGCCGTGCGCCGCGAAACTGTCGTGCTTGTTGGGGGAGCCGTAGCCGATGTGGGTGCGCACCAGGATCAGCGAGGGCCGCGCCGTCTCCGCGCGCGCGGCGCGCAGCGCGGCGTCTATCATGGCGAGGTCGTTGCCGTCCGCGACCGCCAGCGTATGCCAGCCATAGGCCTCGAAGCGGAGCGAGCGATCCTCCGAGAACGCAATGTCGGTGCCGGCTGCCAACGTGACACGGTTGTCGTCGTACAGACACGTCAGCTTGCCGAGCTTGAGATGGCCGGCCAACGAGGCAGCCTCTGCCGCGACCCCTTCCATAAGATCTCCGTCGCTGACGAGCGCATAAGTGGCGTGATCGATCACATCGAATTCGGGGCGGTTGTAACGCGCCGCCAGCTGCGCTTCGGCGATCGCCATCCCCACCGCATTGGCGAGACCCTGACCGAGCGGCCCGGTGGTGGTCTCCACGCCTGGCGTATACCCGCGCTCGGGATGCCCCGGCGCCTTGCTGCCCCACTGGCGGAACTGCTTGATTTCGTCCAGCGAGAGGTCATAGCCGGTCAGGTGCAACAGCGCGTACAACAGTGCCGAGCCGTGACCGGCCGAGAGTACGAAGCGGTCGCGATCGGCCCAATGCGGGTTGCGCGGATTAAACCTGAGGCCTCGCGTCCACAGCACGTAGGCCATCGACGCAGCACCCAACGGCAGGCCCGGATGACCGCTTTTGGCCTTCTGCACCATGTCCACCGACAGGAAACGCAGCGTGTTGATACATTCTTGATCAAGTTTGGCAGTCATGGTGGCTCCTGTGGATGAGTCTTTCACGCGTGGTGCCGCAGCCGGCGGTAACGACGGATCAGGGTATTGGTCGAACCATCATGGCGAAGTTCGGGGTCGCCGCTGTCGGCGATCTCGCCAGCGATGCGCGTGGCCAGTGCCTTGCCGAGTTCGACACCCCACTGGTCGAACGAATCGATGTCCCAGATCACGCCCTGCACGAAGACGCTATGCTCGTACAGCGCGACCAGTGCTCCCAGCGTATGCGGAGTGAGGCGTTCAGCGAGCAGGGTGTTGCTCGGCCGGTTACCCTCAAATGTACGGTGTGACACGAGCGCCGTGGGCATACCCTCGGCCTTCACCTCAGCAGCCGTCTTGCCGAATGCCAGCGCCTCACTTTGCGCAAATAAATTCGCCATCAGCAGGTCGTGTTGGCCACCTAGTGGATTCAATGTCTCGCAGAAGCCGATGAAGTCACAAGGAATCAAGTGCGTACCCTGGTGGATCAACTGGTAGAACGAATGCTGGCCGTTGGTGCCGGGCTCGCCCCAGTAGATCGGGCCAGTCTCGTAATCCACGCGCATACCATTGAGGGAAACATGCTTGCCGTTGCTTTCCATCGCCAGTTGCTGCAGATAGGCGGGGAAACGTTTGAGATACTGGTCGTATGGCAGCACGGCCACAGTTGCAGCGCCCAGGAAATTGGCGTTCCAGATTGCCAGCAGACCCATCAGCACCGGCAGATTTTGCTCGGGTGAAGCCGTGCGGAAGTGTTCGTCCATCGCGTGGAAGCCAGCCAGCATCGCGCGGAAATTCTCCGGCCCGATCGCCAGCATGGTCGACAGGCCAATCACCGAGTCCATCGAGTAGCGCCCGCCAACCCAGTCCCAGAAACCGAACATGTTGTCGGCGTCGATACCGAACTTGATGACTTCCGCAGCGTTGGTCGAAACCGCGACGAAATGCTTCGCCACCGCGCGCTCGTCGCCCAGAGTGTGCAGGCACCAGGCGCGTGCGGATTGCGCGTTGGTCAGCGTCTCCTGTGTGGTGAAAGTCTTGGAGCAGATGACAAACAGTGTCTCGTCAGGCTTGAGATCGTGGACGGCTTCGACGAAGTCGGTACTGTCCACGTTGGAAACGAAACGGAATGTCATGTCGCGCCGGCTGTAGTGACGCATTGCTTCGTACGCCATCACCGGCCCCAGGTCGGAGCCGCCGATGCCAATGTTGATCACGTTGCGGATGCGCTTGCCGCTGTGGCCGGTCCAGGCGCCGCTACGCACGCGTTCGCAGAACGCCGCCATGCGGTCGAGCACCGCATGCACGTCTGACACGACATTCTTGTCGTCGATGAGGATGTGCTCATCCATCGGCGCGCGCAGGGCGACGTGCAGCGCCGCACGCTGCTCGGTGGTGTTGATTCGGTCGCCGCGGAACATCGCCGCGATGCGTTCGTTCAGGCCGCAGGCATCAGCCAGTTCCCGCAGCAGCCGCAGCGTTTCGTCGGTGACGCGTTGCTTGGAGTAGTCGAGATACAGGCCGGCGGCCTCGGCGTGCAGGCGCTCGCCCCGGAGAGTATCTTCGGCGAACATCTGCCGGAGATGCAGATCATGGGTCGTTGCGCAATGTGCTTCGAGGGCCTTCCACGCCGGCCGATCTGTCAGGCCTTGCGCGTGAGCGCTAGCGCGAGTGGTCAGAGTCAGGCGGCTCATGCTTGTTTGACCTTTGTCAGCACTTCAGACGCGGCCGCAACAAACGGCCTACCCGAGCGCCCGTTTCTCGCCTGCTGCACAGCGTCTACCGACAGCGCATGGTCAACGATGGCCTGCGCCTCGCGCAAGATATCGCGCAGATGGTCTTCACCGCGGAAACTCTCCGAGTAGATTTTGTAAATGTCCTCTGTGCCGGATGGCCGTGCGGCGAACCAGCCGCTGGTGGTGACCACCTTGATCCCACCGATCGGCATGTCGATGCCAGGTGCGCGGTCGAGCACGCGCTCGATCTTGTCGCCGCCCAGTTGCGTGATCTGCACTTGTTGGGGTGAGAGTTTTGCCAGTTGCTCTTTTTGCGCCGGTGTGGCGGGCGCCTCGACCCGGTCGTAGGTAGGTTCACCGAATTCGCGCGTCAGCTCGCGGTAAATCTCACCGGGATCGCGGCCCATGCGCGCGGTGATTTCGGCGGCAAGCAGCGCCGGTACGATGCCGTCTTTATCCGTCGTCCAGACGCCGCCGTCGCGCCGCAGGAATGATGCGCCCGCACTCTCTTCGCCACCGAAGCCAAGCGAGCCATCGAGCAGACCGTCCACAAACCACTTGAAACCGACCGGCACCTCATAGAGCTTCCGGCCGATCTTCGCTGCAATGCGATCGATCATCTGGCTGCTGACTAGCGTCTTGCCAACTGCCGCATCCTTGCTCCACTCCGGCCGATGCCGGAACAGGTAGTGGATAGCGACGGAAAGATAGTGGTTGGGCGGAAGCAGGCCCGTGCTCCGGGTAACGATGCCGTGCCGGTCGTGATCGGTGTCGCAGGCGAAGGCGATGTCGAAGCGATCCTTGAGATCGATCAGGTTGCGCATGGCATAGGATGAGGACGGATCCATGCGAATACGACCGTCCCAATCGAGCGTCATGAACCGGAAGGTCGGATCAACCACCTCGTTCACCACCGTGAGATTCAAATCATAGCGCTCGGCAATTGCGGCCCAGTAGTGGACGCCAGCGCCGCCGAGCGGATCGACGCCCATACTGATGTTGGCGCCGCTCACCGCCTCCATGTCGATCACCTTATCGAGATCGTTCACGTAAGCGTTGAGATAGTCGTGCCGGTGCGTCGTGGCAGCGCGCAACGCTTTTTTAAAAGGCAATCTAAGCACGCCCTTGAGGCCGGCTTTCAGAAACGCGTTGGCTCTGGCTTCGATCCAGCCGGTGACACCTGTATCCGCCGGTCCGCCGTTTGGCGGGTTGTATTTGAAGCCGCCACTGTCCGGTGGATTGTGCGACGGTGTGATGACAATGCCGTCCGCCAACCCGATAGCGCGGCCACGGTTGTACGTGAGAATTGCGTGTGAAACCGCAGGCGTGGGTGTGTATTCGTCGTTTTCGGCAAGCATGACGTCCACGCCGTTGGCCGCCAGCACTTCGAGCGCGCTGGCAAATGCAGGCTCGGACAGCGCGTGTGTGTCGATGCCGAGAAACAGCGGGCCGTTGATACCCTGCTGTTTGCGGTACTGGCAGATGGCCTGGCTGATGGCAAGCACATGCCATTCGTTGAAACTGCCGTCGAATGCTGAACCGCGGTGCCCCGAGGTCCCAAACGCAACCCGTTGCGCGGGCACCGAGAAGTCAGGCATGCCGGTATAGTAAGCCGTGATGAGCCTGGGCACATTGATCAGCATCGCCGGCGGGGCCGGTTTCCCCGCCAAAGAATCAATTTTCATTGCGGTCACCCTGATCCTGGTCGCGGACAAGCACGACAATGGCCCGGCCCGGCACGCGATACTGCAGGAACTGAATGGTGCTTTCGTTGCCGGGTTCGAAAAAGTCGAACGGGCTTTCGAGGCTGGTATCGATCACGCGCCGCCACACGTTCGCGGCCCCCTCCTGAATCTGGAAGGTCAATTCCTCCCACCAGGCGTTGATCATCACGTAGATGTCCAGATCCTGCTGCGATCCGCCGTGCAGGGCAAAGGCGAGGCTACGGGATTCGTAGCCAAAGTCGGGCTCACTGCCGGTCCCGTACCAACGCACATCCCCGCGCCAGAATCGGCTCCGCGCCAGCGACGGATGCGCTTTGCGAAACGCGATCATCAACTTGAAGAAGCGGAACATGTCAGGGTTCGCGTGCAGCCGGTCCCAATCGATCCAACCCGTTACATTGTCCTGGTTGTAGGGATTGTTGTTTCCGGCCTGAGTGTGCATGAACTCGTCGCCGGCGCGGAACATGGGTGTGCCGTTGGAAAGGAACAGCAGGCAGCAGAAATTCCTGATCTGTTGCTTGCGCAGTTTCACGACCTCCGGCGGCGCGCCCTCGTCGCCTTCCCAGCCGCAGTTCCAACTATGGTTTTCCACCATACCATCCGTGTTGCCGTGGCCATTCGCCCAGTTCCGCTTCCGGTTATAGGCAACCAGATCGTAAAGGGTGAAGCCGTCGTGCGAGGCGAGGTAGTTGACGCTCTGGTGGGGGTGATAGGCATTCATCCGGTCATCAGGAAACAGATCGTCGCTGCCGTATAGGCGGCGCATCAGGGCCGGCACCATGCCGGGGTCTCCTTTGACGAAGCGGCGCAGATCGTCCCGATACCGGCCATTCCATTGACACGCCATGATCCCCGGAAACGCCCGGCCCAATTGATACAAACCGGCGGCGTCCCAGGGCTCGGCAATCAGACGCAGGTGCGCCATGGTAGGGTCAGAGGCCATGTCGCTGAGCAGCGGCACGTCGTTGGCATTAACGGAGCCGTCCGGGTTTCGGGTAAAGAGGGAAGCGAGATCGAAGCGAAAACCGTCGACATGCATCTCGTGCGCCCAATGGCGAACGCTGTCCATGATCATCTTGCGCACGGCGCGGTTCGCCGTATTGAGCGTGTTGCCGGTGCCGGAGAAATTTTCATAGGGCGCGTCCGGACGGTCCGCCATCAGATAGTACGTGCTGTTGTCGATCCCTTTGTAGCTAAAGACCGGGCCCGTGTGATCGCCCTCCCCCGTGTGATTGTAGACCACGTCGAGGACCACCTCGATATCCGCCTGGTGCAGCGCCTTGATCATGTCGCGCACCTCGTTGTGTTGCGCCTTGACTGCGTGGTCGCTGAGATAGCCATGGTGGGGGGAGAAGAAGTTCAGCGGCATGTATCCCCAGTAGTTGCCGTCGGCAGGGTCGTATTGGAACACCGGCATCAGTTCCACCACGGTGGCGCCGAGATCCTTCAGGTACGGGATTTTCTCGACCAGGCCCGCAAACGTGCCGCGGGCCTGATCAGCGACGCCAGAGTTGGGATTGCTGGTGAAGCCTCCGACGTGCAACTCGTAGATGACGGCATCGGCCTCGTGCCGGGGACAGTGGTCGCTTTTCCAGTCGAAGGGCTCGCTGTCGCCCGTCAGCACGCCCAGGGGCGCCTTGCCGGCGTTCGAACCCGGCTGGGTGGAGGCGAGCCGGTCGAAATTCGGGGGAAAGAACACGGACTTGGCATAGGGGTCGAGCAGGATTTTGTCGCCATCAAACGTGTGCCATGCGTACCGGCCATTAGGCGCGGGTCCCTTGACACTGTACGCGTAGTAGGACGCGCCCTGCATCGCCGCGAACGGGATGCGGCAATGCCAGACCCTGCCGGTTTTGTTCTTGAGATAGTCGAACCGATAGGCCCATACCGGATTGACGATGTCGCGCTCGGTGTAGAGCAACAACGTCATACTCTCTGCATGCTTCGAGTAAATCGCAAAGTTGTAGGCGGATTCTTCCTCCAGTCTGGTCGGACCCAGAGGAAATGGAAGCCCTTCCACAGCCGACCACCGGGATGATGCTGTTTCTGATAATGTCACGTTTGCTCCGTTGTCATTTTGTCTGCCAGAGGACTTGCCTTCATTCGTTCTCCATCGCGACTGTATATTTGCCCTGCGTAGCCGCGCTATTCAAGCGCGCTCGCTTGTACAACTCCTGCTGCGCAAGCGACTTGTTCGCGGCCTCGCCGCTCCAAGTCTGGAGCACGGATGCCTGCAACGCACGCCCGTACGAAAAGCTCAACACCCACGGCTGCTTCTTAGCAGTGGCGTTCAAAGCCTGGAGGTTGGCGGTGGCCGTTGCCTCGGTCTGACCGCCGGAGAGGAAGTTGATCCCCGGCACTGCTGCTGGCACCGTGCGCCGCAGGCAGACAAGCGTTGCTTGCGCCACTTGTTGTGGTGTGGCGGGCTCCGGGCATGTGCGGCCAGGCTTGACCATATTGGGTTTCAGAATCATGTATTCCAGTGCAACACGTTGCTGGTGCAGCGCGTGAATTACTGCATGCAAGACATCCTCCGTAACGCGTGCGGACGTTGCCAGCGTGTGATCACCGTACATTAGTACCTCCGGCTCGACGATGGGCACCAACTCCTGTTCCTGACAGATGGCCGCATAGCGCGCCAGCGCATACGCATTGCTTGCGATCGTCTGCGGTGTTGGAATGCCCGCACCGATATGCAGCACCGCGCGCCATTTGGCGAAACGGGCACCCAGCTGTTTGTATTCGCTTAGCCGCTGCGCCAGACCGCCCAAGCCCTGCGTCACTGTCTCTCCGGGAAAGTTGGGCAGCAACACTGTGCCCTGATCCACCTTGATGCCGGGTACTATGCCCTGCGTTTTAAGTAACTCTGTCAGCGGCACGCCTGCGGCACTTTGCTGTTTGAGGGTTTCCTCGAACAGGATGACGCCGCTAATAAAGCCGCCGAGGCCGGGCGTGGAAAACAACAACTCGCGGTAATCGCGCCGGAATTCCTCCGTGCTGGCTACGTTCACCGCCTTGAGTCGTTTTTTAATAGTTCCCACGCTTTCATCGGCCGCCAGAATTCCTTTACCCGGTGCTGTTAGCTCGGCGACCGTCTTTGCCAACGCTTGTGTGGATATCGACATAAACTCTCCGTAAGTTTTTACCGCTCCGATAGTTTAAGCTGCTGCGCTATGTATGGCGCGCGGACATCGCCACATCGGGCTCGCTGCCCTCATCGTTGCCGTGAGCTTGGGTCTTCTCGACCTTACTCGCATGTATCTTCCTTTTCAATTTAGGAAGCCCTCACGCGGCTGCTTTCCTGTCGGGTTGCGGGTTTGCCTGGCTGGCGTATACCTGCCAGCTTGGTGCGCTTCAGCAACAAAGCATTGATCGCCACCAATGCCGAACTGCCGGACATGGCGACTGCCGCCACCTCGGGGCTGATCACCAGCGGATAGAACACGCCTGCCGCCGCGGGGAAGGCGATGACGTTATAGCCCACCGCCCAGAACAGGTTCTGGTGCATCTTGCGCAGGGTAGCGCGCGACAGCTCGATGGCTCCCAGCACATCGTAGGGATCGCTCTTCATCAGCACCACGTCAGCGCTCTCAATGGCCACATCGGTGCCGGCACCGATGGCGAAACCCACCTCCGCCTGGGTCAGTGCCGGGGCGTCATTGACACCGTCGCCCACCATGCCAACCTTCTTGCCCTGAGCCTGGAGCTCCCTGATCTTGTCCGCCTTCTGCCCCGGCAGTACATCGGCGATCACAGTGCCGATGCCCAGCTCCCGGGCGATGCGCTCGGCGGTGGCCTGGTTGTCGCCGGTGAGCATCGCCACCTCCACCCCGCGTTCCCGCATTTTCTTGACCATCGCCGCAGCGGTGGGGCGCGGCGCATCGGCAATGGCGATAAGGCCGACCAGCTTCCCGTCCTGAGCGACGTGCACCACGGTCTGCCCCGCACTCTGCAGACGCGCGGCCTCGTCCTTCAGGCTCGCCATGTCGACGGTCTCTTCGTCCATCAGCCGGCGGTTGCCGAGCAGCACGGTCTTGCCGCCAATCTCCGCCCGTGCGCCCTTGCCCTCGATGTTGGTGAAGCCGGCCAGCGGATCGAGCTGCAAGCCCTCGGCCTTACTTTGTATCGCCTGGGCCAGAGGATGGTCCGAGCCCTGCTCCACCGTTCCCGCCAGTGCGAGGACCGCCTCCTCGGTGCTGCC
>Ga0031687_1014187_pt1 | contig 15508 bp, 8 predicted proteins | sample DeeseametaMP1089_FD_75012 | JGI IMG/M metagenome (GOLD analysis project Ga0031687, IMG submission 75012) | Metatranscriptome of deep ocean microbial communities from South Indian Ocean - MP1089 (Metagenome Metatranscriptome) | ecosystem: Environmental > Aquatic > Marine > Oceanic | place: South...
AAAAAAAGTAGGAGGTAAGAAATGAGTATTTCAGCAACACAAGGCAGCCCAAAGATCAGTATTGATGACTATCTTATGGTGAAGAGTGCTCAAATGAGTAACAACAAAGCCAAACTCGATGGTGCCAATGCACTCAAACTTATCGATTCGGCACTACCCGCACCTACTGCCACTCAAGGTAATAACCTAAATGTAAAAGCCTGATTTTCTCAGGCTTTTTTTTGCCTGTTATCTCAGACTGGCAACTCAATCTCAGAATAAAAATCTTTATAGACCAGTTCCGCTCTTAATCGACTTCCCGCCTTAAGCAAGGCTTGCGGTTGGCTTACCTCTTTCATCCACTGCTCTGCCTGTTCCTGTTTCACCAGGTTACACACATCTCCTATTGGCCAATGAAAATACACCTCATGTTGTTTCTTTAAGGCCAAAATGTCTTTATCTGTTGTCTCAGGTATCGGTAGATAAGAGCTGAATAGTTCTAGTCCACCCTGTTGTTCAGGATCATCAGCAAAGTACTCGACGCTGACATCCCATCCTCGAACCAATCCTTGCTCTTCATCACCCGTTTCAATACTTACACCCAACATCGCTAGCGTGCCATCATTGATTTTCGGTAATTTTTTCAGAACATCCTGTATAGCTATCACTGCTTGTTTATCATCTGCAGATAACACATCAAAATTTAATAACCAATTGCCCAAACCAATGGCTGATTGAATCAGTTGTTTATGTGTTTTATCGAGAAGAATATTTGCCATTATTCACTTTTACCTTGCTGAGCTTTTTCATAATTTTTTATCCAATCGCACACTTCTTCTGCAGGCATAGGTTTAGCGATAGCGTAGCCTTGGGCCATGTCACACCCCATGTCCAGCAGGTACTGAAAATGCTCCGTTGATTCCACACCTTCAGCAATGATGTCACGTTTAAAGACCTGTGCGAGTTCAATAATGCCTTTAACGATAGCCATATCTTCATCATTTCTCAGCATATCTCGTACAAAGCTCTGATCGATTTTTAATGTCTTCACCGGTAACTTTCTTAAGTAAGTCAATGAAGAGTAGCCAGTTCCAAAGTCATCTAATGCAAACGGCACGCCGAGATAATTACTCGCAGCGGCCACGACCTGAGATGTCTGGACGGTTTCCAATGCCGATGTTTCCAATATCTCCAGCTCAATCGACTCGGGAGATATATTTTTATATTGATTAAGTGATGCTTCCAGCTTCTTCAGAAAATCGGTATGCTGAATTTGTTTGGCTGACACATTAATGCTGACCTGAATATCTAGCCCTTGCACTTGCCAGACTTGCAGCTGTTTTAACGCCGTTTTTAATACCCAATCTCCCATCTCGACACTAAATTCATGTCCTTCAACAATCGGCAAAAACTCCATAGCACCTAGCAAACCTTTTTCAGGGTGTTGCCAACGGATCAGTGCTTCAACCCCGATCACGCGCCCATGACGGAGATCGACTTTGGGCTGATAATACAGACGGAATTCTTCGCCAATTAAAGCCAAGTGTAAGCGCTCCAATTGTGTGTGGTATTCGTGCATTTGCTGATCGAGCTTGGCATCAAATATATGATAGCCATCTCGACCAGCTTGTTTGGCTTCATACATAGCCAAGTCTGCATGACGGATCAGTGTGTCGCCATCGACATTATCAATAGGATAAATCGCGACACCAATACTGGCCGTCACATGATGTTTTCGGCGATTAAGTTTGATGGGTTCTGCTATTTTCTGGCTCAATCTGGTTAAGATGGGGTCAAGCTCATCGATACTATTGATATTGCTGATGAGTACGACAAATTCATCACCGCCCATTCTGGCTGCTGTGTCACCTGAGCGCGTGACTTGACTCAGTCTGTCTGCCACAGCCACTAACAGTTTATCGCCTGTTTCATGACCAAACTCATCATTAACCGGTTTAAAGCCATCTAAATCGAGGAAACATACTGCCAAGATTTTCTCATTACGTTTAGCCACAGAGATCGCTTGTTCAAGGCGGTCTGATAGCAATGTTCGATTAGCCAGTTGCGTCAGTGCATCATAATGCGCCATGTTGACTAACAGACGTTCTGTTTTCTTGATTTCAGTAATATCGACAAATAAACCAAGATAACTTGTCACTTCACCCTGAGGGTTTTTGATAGCACTAACTGTCAGAATTTCAGCAAAAAACTCTCCATTTTTTTTACGATTCCATATTTCTCCACGCCAGCGTCCTTCGGTTTCGATGCAATCCCACATCTCCTTATAAAACTCAGTACTCTGTCTACCTGAAGCCAGGATTTTTGGATCCTTTCCGATTAACTCGTCTTCCGTATATCCTGTAATTTCTGTAAAGGCCTTATTGACACTGATAATCCGGTTTTCTTTGTCCGTAATAAGAATTCCTTCCCAGGCATCGTTGAACACGCTGGCATGTAATCGAAGCGCTTCTTCGTTTTTCAAGCGATCAGTAATATCGTAAAACCAACCAATATTGCAGTCTTCGCCACCATATTGAATGGGTAAGTATGAAGCCAATGTCCACTTTATTCCCTGGCCTGTTATTTTCAGCTCAGTCAGCTGGTTATAGATTGTCTTACCTTCAATGATTTGGTTTAAGTAGCTTTTTACTACAGAGGGATCAACATAAAATGCAAATGGATTGAGATGGTGTAACTTATCTCTACTTTGATTAACCAGTTCTGCATAACGTTTATTAGCAAAAACAATTTTCTTACGGTTATTGGTGACAATACGAACCGCAATTGGGCTATATTCAAGTAATTCTCTGAGTTTGGCTGTATTGCCTCGCAGCTCATCCTGAATTTTCTTGAAGTACGAAATATCAGTACTCGTACCTATCATGCGTTGTGGTTTTAAGTTTTTATCACGCTTGATAATCATGCCCCGCGCCATGATCCATTTCCACGAACCATCACCACAGAGCATACGAAACTCATCTTGATAATTAGCATATTCGCCTGAAATATACCCTCTGAAACGCAGTCTGGCTTGCTCTCTATCCTCTGGGTGAATGTATTCTGATGTCTCGGTTAGTGTGTCTGGGAAAGTATCATCCATATAGCCCAACATCTTCTTCCAACGCTCAGAATATGTGGCTGTGCCGGCTTCAAGATCGATATCCCATACACCATCCCCGGTTGATTCCAATGCCAGTTTCCAGCGACTTTCACTTTCAGCTAATGACTTTTTACTTTCTGAAAGACGACTTAAATACGAATCGATTCGCTCAGCCATCGAATCAAACGCGCTTGCAGCAAGTGTGATTTCGTCGTTGCCTTTCAACTCACTAGCCAAGGCAACCTTCTGCCCCGACTCAAACCGCGTCATTTCTTTAGTCAAACGCGTGATACGTGAAATCACATTCTTATTTACAGCCATGGTAATTAACCAGCCAGAGATAATCGTCACGGCAAACAACACGACCATTAAAATCGCTAACAACTGATTAACCGGCTCTACTAAATCATCGACAGGGATGAGCTTAAAGTAATGCCAGTCAACGGGCTTTACTAACATAGAGATAGCAATGTAGTTTTTACCATCAACACTAATATCTCTGGCAGCAAGTGTCGGCGTATAGTCAGTAGGCTGTGTGAGTAGCTTTTTCAGCTGACTTTCTGTTTCAAGAAACGCGGTTACCTGAGTTTGGTCAGCTGATTCAAGCTGTTTTTGCCACTGGCCAGCGAGAATGAAATGTCCTTGCTCATCAAGCAGAAAATGCTGTGTGTCAGGATAAAATTGCTGTGAGTTAAAGGTAAAACCAAGCACATTACTCAACTGCATATCCTCACCCAGTGACCCAATCCATTGACCATTGACATAGAGCGGATATAAAGCACTCACCATCCATTTTTGATTAACCGGATCAAATAATGGCGGTGTAAAGGTGTGCTGCTTTTCTGGATTTTGTGACGGTGACGTCAACCCTACCCAAGGAGTTTGCGTGTAATCATTGGCAGCATCTTGATCAAACACGAATTGAGGATAGTGAAAATCAAAAATAACCTCACTGCGTAAATCAGGAGATAAGTACCAGACATTTTCGAATGAACGATTAGCCGATGAGCCGAATACTTCCATGACTCGCTTGATACGAAGATGTTTTACTTTTTGCTCATCTGTTAAGGCTGCTGAGTCGGGTAAGAAAATACCGGCGTGAACCTGACCGTCATATTGGTCTTCTTTATTTCGCCAAATACCATCATCGTTGAGCTGCATCGTTTCAGAAAAGGTGTCGATTTCCTCATCCGTAATAGGTTTGCTTAGTTCTTGCTGTAATAAACGAGCTAAGCCCTTCAACTTAGGCTCTGCATAACTCAATTTCTGAGTGGTAATATCAACCTGATTTTGAGTAACGGCTAATAGATTGTTTATTTCACGATTAAGAAGCTTTTCTTTGGAATAGGCACTGACCCATATAGCAGCGGGTATGGATGTCAGCAGAATACTGACAATCACGATTAAACTCAGTTTTTCTCTAATCTGCATCGAGCATTATCTTTTTGAATCCCCTTTTGTGGTTACTCTGGGGTGTGAATTTTTATCAAGTCAGTCTACACAACCTTATAAAAGATGTTTAGTTTTGCTTATTCATAACTGTGATTGAAATCTAGATAAAATACCAAAGAACAAAGTCCATATCTTTTGTGCAAGTATTTACACTTACAAATAATATGTTTTCTATAGTAAACACCACTTATAAGTCAATGAAAATAAAAAAGTAATTACCTATATAACAATCGCTTGCATGAATAAGCGACATCCCATGCTATCAAATACAATCCAGTGAAAAAACCGACATGCATCGACGCAAATCAATCCGAAGTCCGTCAAGAAAAACAATCAGATGCGCAGTAAAGGCAGACCGATAGTGATTATTCAGGCTCGTTTATACACTCATTTTCAATCATCTCGGCAAAATGCTCGATAACCCTCTGCTTTTCACCCTCTTCTACCACGGCTTCGTTATAGGCTCGCAACATCAAGCCACGAGAAAAGTTGCCCACCGTCATCTTCATCGCTTCATGAATAGGCGTGTTAATCTGCCGAACCTCCATAAACTGCTTGGCCTTATTTGCCCAGCCATCACACGTATCTTCCTTACTGACAGTATCAGCATCAACCATCACGCTAAATAACATAAAGCAAACTATCGTGATTTTTTTCATGGGGATCACCTCAAACAGGTATGGAGATACAAAAACTATAAACGCTTGAAAGGAATATCTCAGAGAAAGTTGGAAGGAACTATGTTGTAGATACCATCTCTCCAAACCGAGCACAATAACCTAAATCAGGCATTGTGGCCGATATTCGCTTTGGTGTTTCACGACACCAAAACAAATTTGCACAAGCTTTCTCATCGCCGCCACAATGGCTTGCATCTTACTTTTTCCCTTGCTCAGTAGTCGTTGATACTGAGCACGAAGATCCGGGTTACAAGAGACAGAAGTAACTGCGGTCATATAGAGTTTGGCTCTGATTTTCGATGATCCTTGCTTGCTTAAACGGCTTCGACCTTTCCATTGTCCTGACTCTTGTATCCGTGGGATCAAACCTATAAACGCAGCCACTTGTCCTGCACAAGCAAATTGATGACCGTGTAAGACGCTCAGCATAACGCGTGATACCACTCGTCCAACACCAGGAATACTGGTCATCAATACTTTGCTCAAGCTGCTTCTTTTCAGCTGTAAGATAAGTCACCATATGTGTGATTGATTCAATGATACGGTCTGAAGAACAACTAAATTGGGCTTTTTCAAGACGATTCAATTCGCGTTGAAGATCGGTTTCAAGCGCGTCAAAACGAGCGAGCAATGCTTTGAGCTCTCTGACTTCAGGAGACTCTGGCTGCCACGCTCTTGGCATCATTCTGTGGCTAAATAACGCCAGCATGACACTATCTTTTAAATCAGTTTTGTGGGTATTCCCTAAACTGTTTGCAAAATCTTTTGAACGCGCGGGGTTAAGTACACAGACTTTAAAACCTAATTTGTGTAGGGTACAAGCCATGGGTTCATGGTAGATACCCGTTGATTCCATTACAACCTGAATACTTGAAGCAGCTGCCTTGGTTTGATGTGTTAACCACTTAGCTAAATCATCATGACCGGCATGCGTGTTTTTGAATACCTTGGTTTTTATTTTGTTATTTTCAGGATCGCTCAACCAACAACAATCCAGCTTGGTTTTACTTATATCAATTCCAATGTGGTGCATCTCTTATTACCCTTGTTCATACAGCATCACTGAAAAGACAGTGCGCTTGGATACCATTCAATATAGTGAGAATAATGAACTTGGGAGTTAAATCTACGACTCTGCATCATGTGCCAAGGTTGGGTTCAACTTCTCCAAGTTCAGGAACCTCTGCTAGCTAAACAGATATTCCTGGAGAGATACAAGGTTGGGTAGAGCCATAGCGAAACCCAACATTTAGACTTTGAATGGTGTTTCGTCGTTTGTTGAGTTTTATGTTTCAACAAGCTTGGAGTTTATTTTTACACTGACCCTAAATATCTGAATCTCCATAATCTCTCCCAATAAAAATTTTCTACCTGTCTTTCTCATCAGGTTCACAGAAAAACAATTTACCTTCATTGCCTCTGCTCCACTAAAAGGTATTACGTTCGGACAGCATTTCTCCTCAAAACATATCTTTTCAAGATTAGACGGAGTTTAATCCTGAGAGTTTTTCTATCACTCATTTAGAACTTTTATTATCTAGTGGATATTCACCCTTGAAAAAAAGCAATAGAAATTTAGCGAAGAATGTTTATCAATCAAGGTACTCTTCTTTTTTACTCAATTTGAGAATGATTTTCAGTAATTTTCCGAGTGTCTTTGCTTTGTTATCACGAATCATTACCCCCATTTCCATCGAACCAAAAAAAGAATATTGATTCATATTTGCAGAGCCAATGTAGGCCATAGCATCATCACAGCTGATGATCTTCGCATGGAAAGTTTCTTTCAGGCTGCTGGATTCTCTATCTAAGCTAAAGTCATAGACATTGACTCCTAAGTCGGCTATGTCCTGGGAGTACTTGTGATAGGCCCACTGATACTGCTTGTGTTCACTATCAACATCTAGAAAACGCAATATGAGGTTCTTTTCAATATCAGCATCACATCGACTGAATAAATCAATGATGTGCAAGACTCCATGCTCATCAAGGAATGGTGTCATAACAGTCAATGATTGCTCTGAAGAAATCGCCATTTCTTCAAAAGCTGGTAGAGTGAGGGTCAATTTGTTTCGTAAAAAGCCAGCTTTTTCTGCAGCGGACTCTAACTTACCACCAGCTGGAAAAGAAATAACCAATTCATCATTAAGATCTGGCACCTGAGTCTGATTAAAAATCACCCCCTCTAAAAATGATATTAGAAGTGGTAGCTCATCATATTGCCAATTCAATAAATACAGACCTGTTGAGGAGTTTAGGCTAAAAACACCTGCTCTAATCAACTTGTTTAGGGCACGACGATGAGACGTGTGATGCTCGTGGTGCAAGTCAAACATCAAGACATAATCTGTGTAACAATTACTCTCGTTTTTACGGAGAGTCTTGATTATATTGATGCCATATTTAGCATCTGCACCCAGGTGTTTTCCTACATTGGTTAGATCTTCAGTCTTTATCATGATAAGACTTAAATGCTATCTCGAGATAACCTGTTATGGGGTCTTTAAAGCCATATTTCCCTGGATGTCCTTTTCCTATTAAAACACTTCGTGAAAGTAAATTATTTTGTGCGATACAGCTCATTTCGTGAATAAGCAAACAGTCTGGACAAGCCCCACCACGACTGGTGCAGAGCGAGCCCGAACCACAACTTAGATTTCTGGGTGTATGCAAGTACTCCAGAAAAGCAGGGGCATTATTCCTAATTATTGAGGTCAAATTCCCCATATCCATCGTCATTCCCTTACGATAAATGACAAAGCTGAGATCACCTGGAAATAGATACTCAGACAGTGAGCCGCTTCCAAGTCCGGAATACTCACTTACAGCATTCATCACATGATGCGCATATGTGTGAACCAGTGTGTAAATTGCCAGGGACATTGCTGGCTTATCTTCACCAGTAGTATGGATCTCAGGCAAGTATTGTGACATTGGCTTTATATTCTTGAGATATTGAAGACCAATTGGTTCATCTGTCAGTGCTTCATTTGTATCTAATGTCTCTAACCAACTACGAACATTCTCTTCATTAAGTTTTACGTAGATTGCTTCGTTTGACTGGTTCAATACAAAAATTGGGTGTTTCTGATGAGTAAGGTTAGTAAACTTTGTTTTTTCAAAGAGTCTCAACCTGACTGGTACTAGCTTGTCATTGATGTAAGAAGTCACGGGAGTGGCTGCAACTCGAGTGTAACCATATGAATATGTAATCGTCCTAAAATCACGAACGAGCCCCATATCCTCTATCCCAATTTGATCCATTATTTCCCGGTGATCTGCTTTCAGTTGATCTCTTAGTTCTTGATCATCTGGACCAATATGCTCATCAAGTTTGTCGAGAGCTGTGTAGTGAGCTAAACCATTCTCCATCAGTGCGGTGGTTATGACTTTATCTTTCAAAACATCATATTCGGCAGAAAGTCGAAACGGATCATATTTGGGGGCAAAATAATCTCGACGATTGTGCAGTGTTGCTCTGATAGATTCTGGAATGTCGGTTTCAGACTTAATTACTCCTTGCTTTTCCCATTCACGCTCTATTTGATTCAATTTATCTTCAGTGTCGCGAATGTTAAGCCTTGCTAGTTCCTTATCATCCTCGTTCATCAGCTCTAGATACCGATGCTGCATATCAAGGGACTTCAAACGACCTTCGTAATCTCTCCAGGCTTCGTCACCTAATGCTTCGATGACCTCTTTTTTCATTTCCTCCACGGAGACCTTTGTCACTGGTAAGTCGAACTTCTCTGCTAGCCATTGTGTGATTCTCACGATGTTATTAGAGCTAATCATTTCTAGCCTGTCATCTTCACCGCTGAAATCTATGACCATATCTGTTCTGGCATAGAAAACTGAGTTTGAACGGGCTGAAATTGGTTTCATCCGAGCGAAATATGGGTGCTCATTTGCCCTTGTCTTTAAGTGCTCAAGGTATTCCTTATCATTTTGAAGCCAGTACTCGCTCCGGCCAGTTCTGATTGTTTTACATTCAGCACAACGCAACCTGTACTTACCGATCTGAGCTCCATGCCGAATTAGCTTAACTTCATAGGAGCCGCAATTACATCGTCGAAGGCCTGTGACAGTACCGTTTTTTTCGTCATATTTCCTAATGTATGGTAATGGAGCGGTGTAGTTACCATTCGGGTGAATGAAGACTATATCTAACTGTTGCCAGCTACATACCCCACCGTCATCTCTGGCTTCACAGGGCTTTGCGAGGCCTTTTGACTGTTTCTCAAATTTAGCTAAACTACTGAAGCTACGCATATCGCGGCAATGGGTACATACGAAACTCAAAAGATCTGGTTCATACCCCATTTGAGAGGGCTGAGCGAAAGCAAACAATGCTTTGGCCTCAATAAGACGTGTTTTATTATCTCTAAGTGCATATGGATCTATGCACATTTCAGGTTCAATCTTTATGTCAGAGTCGGTTATCCGCATCCCTGCTTCTAACCATTTCGACATGACTTCATCAATCGACATTAGTATGAGGTCTTTGGCGTAGCTACTCATCTGCTCGTTTGTGTAAATTGAGGCCGGTTTTGACCTACATATCACCAGATTACTCTCGAATGTGAAGATGGCCCCAGGCGCATAAGCAGTCTCTAGCTGCGCCTTGGTACGCTGCATCATAGGCCCACTGAACTTTTCATCCTCTTCATAATCGTTCATGCCTGCTGCCCTCTTCTTCTTATTAATGACATCAAGTCTTTATTGCTCTTAGCGTCAGGTGAACTTCTTGTTTCTTTTACATATTTAAGAAATCCTGCAGGATCAACATCTCGCAAAGAAGTCATAGGTGTGATTTTTCGGTTACGAGTTTTTATCTCCATATCTTCATAAGCACTCCATATGTCTGTGATGTCAGGGCTATCTTTGAATAGAAAATCATAGAAGTGTCTGAGCTCATCACTAATAATCCCCTTTATTTCATTTACTGCTGAGGGATAGAAGTCTGGGTGATTGAGACCTATGGCATCGAACACAAATTTTTCTAGTGTTCTAACTAACTCTGTTTCACCACGTTGGATCTTTAACTTCCTTATCTGACTCAATTTATCCATGTTTACGGCATCTTTCTTATCATTTACAGGCAAGTTGATTGCATTGATAGTCTCTTCAATGATGATGAAATAGCCCAATATCAAACTGGCCAAAGTACGAATAATGGCATTCTCAGCCCAGCGGTTAACGGGTGCGGGTCGAATCATTCTCTCCAAGAATCTGTGATACTGATCATGTGTTTCCGCAACGTATCGGTCCCTTCTTCGTTGTGGTGTGGGTATCAAAACAGATAAGCCAACGTGGGTTCGCCCAACACGAGAGGATGATTGGATATACTCTGCTGCCACAGAGGGCATACCAGCAAAGAACATGCTGTTGAACTCGTCAACGTCTACACCATGTGAAATTGCTGATGTAGCGACAACAGAACGCAATATGCTTTCAGAATGAATATCTTCAAATTTCTCCCCTGCTCGCGGACGTTCTTCTGCACGAGCAATAACTGCCTCAATCTCACCCGCACTTACTGCACCACTAATTAAGGCGAAACCAATCCCCTCTATAGGATGGCCAGCCTCATCGTGAATGCGACATGCAATATCACCCTCAGCTGCTTGAATTTGATCACCACCTTTTTTATTAGTCACATATGTCAATGCAATACGATGGAGATCAACTAGTGTTGCAAGTGATGAGTTATCAGCAGCCTCAATTTCTTCAATGAAACGCTCTTTATGAGGCGAGCTAGAGTTGGCGAGTACTGCTTTCATCTCTTGTTTAGCAGAAAAAGCCAGAGATGTTTCATCACTGCATAGTGAATCCATCAAAATGGTGATGGTTAAATGGAAGTAGCCAATTAGTTCAACACTGGCACTTGTGTGTGGCCTTCCGTTTGTGAGAATCGATGTATAGATTCGAGCTGTTTTTGCCGCCAATTCAATATCATCTAGTTCAGATCGCTCTTTGACTTCGGATAACTCTGGTTCTGCATAGAAATTGTAGTAGAGCTTATGACCTGGAGCTGGAAACTGAACTACATCGCGCTGGTAGAGTCCACGCATCTGACGACTCGGCTCAGTTACCGTTGCTGATGCAGCAACAATTTTAGGCATGCGAATATTACCCTGATTTGTCTTAGCGACAAGTTGCCTGAGGTCTGGACATTGCGTAGCCAGCTCTTCCAGCATTTTTTCGAATGCCGTCTCAAATAGTCCAGAGAATGTCCCCAGCGATTCTTCGAGTAAATGAGCCTCATCCTGGATAATCAGTGATGGGAATGGATCATGGAAATGACTCTCACCGTTGCTATAGAAGGGCTTTAGATGCTTGAAGTTGGCTTCTAGATCTTCAATCTCTGATGGTGTTTTGTAAAAGACTAAATCGCCAGTATTTTCATCACGAAACGGCGCAGCTCCCAGCATGCCAAACACTTTCCGCATGGTGGCGGGACGGTTTGCAATTAGAGCTAACTTATCGACGGTGCCCAGCACAACTGCCGGAGCTTTTCGGTAAATATCTGTATCAACGACATACAGAGGCAGTGGTGTAACTGAATGGCTATTCCATGCATTCCAATCACAATCGGTGGGCGCTGATTTACAGACGTGACCTAATAATTGTCCACCACTTTGCTCTGCACTTTTGAATGAACGCAGAATAGTGTCTCCTTTACAGAAAGGACACTTTGGCATTTTGTTCCAGTTTTCCTTGGCACGCTTATACTCTTCATCGCTACTGCTATCATCTAGGCCTGACATGATGTCAGGTACCTGTCTATCAGTGTATCCACCAGGATTATTTGGTGTGTTGCTGCTACCTACCCAAAAACCAATCGCAAACGGATCACCTGGTATAGAGTTGTTGCGTTTAACTCTCTCGGCGAAGGCTAGAGTCTTAGCAAGACGTTGTGCCTGCTGAATAGTGAGAAGCCTTAATGGGTAGCGAATCATCGCTGTCACGCCATGCTTTTTGCCACGTAAACGGTCAAGGAAGAGGTTATATATCAAAAGACCAAAAAAACTCTCCGTTTTACCGCCACCAGTAGCAAAATATAAAAGACTTACACTGTCATCCCAATCTTGATCAAATAAATCCTGGAAGCCCCCCATTCGGGATGTTATGCCACTGATATTTGCCAAAATGAAAGCAATCTGAAAAAGACGCCAACTATCAAAGCCTTTATCTTTACCGGCGAGCATCATTGTCTCATTTAGACATTTCCAGGCAATATAAGGTATGGCTTCAGGACTCTCAGGTTTGTCCTTGAAGGCTTTTAAGGATCTTATGAGAAGCTCTACGCCTAGCTGAATCATTTCAGCTTCTTTCTTCCATGAATCAACGTCACGCTCAAACTTATCTTGTTCGTTTCGCGTTTCTAACTCATTACTGCCGAATAAGTTACTTTTTGATTCGGTTTTTGCTTTCTCAATCCATTTGAGAAATTCATCTTGAATAGTTACGAGCCGCTGAATCCCACTTTCAGAGGCAAGCTCAGAAAACTTAACAGGGACGGAGGGATATGGTCTCGGTCGGATTCGGGGCTGTCGATATGTCGGCATCCAATCTGACTCAATCGAGACAGAATCCCTATGTTTTGCGTACTTCAAGCCACTATTGAACCCGATAGCGGGATATTGCAGGTATTGACTGTATTGATATGAAGGCTTCACACGTCCTAAATTGACTGGTTTATGTGCTTCTCGTTCAATTAGTGCTTTGAGTTGGATCTGAAAGAATGCCTGCTCGGTTTCAGTATCAAATGGGTCACCTGATTCAGTTCGATTTTCAACGGCTAACCGCATTTGACGAAACATTTGGCCTGAGTGCCTATCCATTGTTTCGTATATTTCAGCGACCATCGCAAATGTGAGCTCTGGTATCGCCATTTTGCTTGGTCCATCAGATGTCTGATGAATGGTCTTACGTATTTCGTCTAGTTTCTCAGGCCAGTTAATGATGTCCGAAGGCGTGACCCTCAACTTACTTGGGAAAGCCCAGTTTCTTCCACCATTTTCTGAGTCATCATATAGCCATACTCTTATTTTTTCGCTAATCGTTGAATTAATCTGAGTGTTGTATGTGATGAGATTCTTCTGAATTACGCTGTCGTCATCGTCTGCGTAAAACTTCAATCCAGGTAAGTCATGGAGATCAAGTCGCTGCCATCTCTGCAATGGAGGTACATGTTTAAACAGCTGGTCTTTTAGACTGAAAGAGTCGCCCGGGCGAACTTCAAACGCGAATAGATCCCTACTAGCTTGTTCCTGAACTTCTTGGTCTTCTGCATCAACTGTGTCAGTTAATGATTTATCTTCACCCTCTTTTGCCGTTAGATTTTCAAGTTTCTGGTTTTCTTCAACTTCGACATCAGTAGTTTTTGTTTGGGAAATCTGTTCGCCCAAAACTTCAATCAAGGACTCATGCATTGCTTTGGCTCGCACATCCGCCATGCCTTTATACCAAGCATCAGTTGCTGACTCGTCTTTTTTATCTGGTAGTGGATTGTCCCTCTTGTAGTTTTCAACGTGAACATTGATTTTATCGTAGAGTAAATCTTGTGCATCGTTAGTCAGGGATATTTGAGTCGGATGACTAATTAAATCCTCCTCTCTAGGAAGGACCCTGAGATAAATTGAAAAAGACGGTGTTACTGTGACTTGCCCTTTCTTCTTATGCATCTCGACATCAAATCCATGAGATATGATGTGAATTGGATTTACACTTGCATCAACATCATTCGATAAGCGACTAGCCAGCCCAAAACTCTCAATAAAGCCTGAAACAAACCGCTGCGAAGGTTTCTTGTCGACGACATGTAGGCCAAACTCACCAATCCCTGCTGCACGCTGATAGAGCCCATTTAGTATTGACTCTGCCACAGCCTCTTTGAGGTTCTCAGTTATCCGACTTTTGTCATTAAAATCTACTTTTACAGTCATCTCAGTCCTTGTATGTAGCTATTTCCATGTCTTGTATGTGAATTGCTTCAACCTGATAGCAGCAGTGAATTGCCATATCTATTAACTCAGCGTACTCTTCCTCGCTCAACCCTTCAATCTCAGCACCATCGATATAGTGACTAGTTAGGATATGCTTGATGTTCTGGTAAAACTGTCGTCCCTCTAATACGCGAGCCGAACGAAGGTTACGTATACCCAGAGCCCAGAACTGTTCTGCCATTTGTGGATATATTTCAAGGGCTTGAGTGAATAAAAAGAACACATCTTTATCACGTGGAGAAACTGTACGAATATCTGGCGATAGACCTTGACTATTAAGAAGGATATTCTCTATCCAATTCATCAAGCTCTGGATACCCACGCTTTCTGCAACTACGGGATTTAGCTGTAACATTCTTTGCTTCACTGCTTCAGCGATTCTGCGATGAGAGGCATGTAAGAAATGTTTCTTAATGCACTCAGCTGCAAGGCTGAAATAATCTTGGAGTACAGTGCTAGCTTTTTTAGCCCGCCCACTAATGGCTTTATCTATAAACCCATCTAAACTAATTTCCTCTGTCAGACATATCTCGTCGCCTTCCCTAAGCTGATTGACCGTTATCATCTCAAATGGGAGTTTACTCTTAGGCGTAGCTCGAAGAATCTTAGAGTTTTTACCAACATCCAGAAGGCCATAATCTTCGATCACTACATCTGCATAATGACTATCCCCATTACTTGATGAGTGTGTTGGTTGCTGTGAAGTAAAGACTAAATCATCCGGTAATAGGATTTCGTCTTGATTTAAACGAATGGATTGGACTTGTGGACTTATTTCTTCTAGTAACTGATTAGCCCGAAGATGCAAATTGGAGAAGCCACTTCTCTGAGTTATGAAACGCAAGTGTCTTTCCAACTTAAAACTGACGTACGCATGAGCCAAAATAGTTATACGAGCGTTGCCGGGCTCCAAAGTAATTAAAGACTTTAGAGTTCCTTCATTCATGCCTGCATAAATGATATGTTCAGCCCATGCTAAGTGACTCAAGAGACGATGCTTATGTAAGACTTTGACTTCCTTATCTGCCTCTACCAAATTGCTCAGATACTCTGAGATTATCTCCTCGAGTCCGAGACAATGTTGATCAATAACTATCAATAACCGTCTACTAAAATTATTTTCAAGAATACTTTTTAAGTGTCTCGCTAATGGTGGCTCATCCCGAACTTGTGTGACTAACTCCGAGGCTGTGTTTATATAGTCGTGGAAAGCTGGGTCGTCATTTAAATTGTTTGTAATAGCCTGATTATTAATATCGGCTTTAAAGAGATCCCATGACACAAAG
>Ga0031687_1006370_pt1 | contig 15118 bp, 16 predicted proteins | sample DeeseametaMP1089_FD_75012 | JGI IMG/M metagenome (GOLD analysis project Ga0031687, IMG submission 75012) | Metatranscriptome of deep ocean microbial communities from South Indian Ocean - MP1089 (Metagenome Metatranscriptome) | ecosystem: Environmental > Aquatic > Marine > Oceanic | place: South...
GATATTACTGGTTAGTCATGCACCCCATAGTGATGAATTACTCCATGATCTATTAGTCGGACAGATTTTATGGGTGACATCGTCTCAATTGATATGGGTCGCTCTGCTTTATGCTGCCTTGTTAATTGTCTGGTTCACCATGCGAGCACAGCGTAGCTGGCTTTTTTATATTGTCTTTTCATTCACCGTCACGGCCTCTGTGCAATTAGTCGGGGTATATCTGGTCTTTGCCAGTTTAATTTTGCCAGCCCTCGCCAGCCGCGGTTTTGAGAAAACCCATCATAAGCTCTTGCTTGGTTATGGTTATGGTATTGGCTTTTTGGGCTATTTCTTCGGTCTGATATTGGCATTATTGTTTGATGTACCAATGGGAGCGATGACCGTCTGGACCTTATTCGTACTCGTGGTAATAAGTCGCTTTGTTATGCAGTGGCTAAATAGGCACTAAGTTTGGTAGATTGTTTCAAAACATCAATCAGGAAAGCAGCATGACCGAATCAACACAAGCCAGTCAGAACACAGTCAAACTGGTGTACTTATTATTTATCGCTAATATTCTTATTCAGTTTTTAGGCTTTGTTGCAGTCGTGATTGCCTATATTAATAAAGACGATGCTGCGGCATGGTTACAGTCACACTATCAGTTTCAGATTCGAACATTCTGGATAGGGTTTCTATATTTGTTTATCGGCGTGCTCTTCGCGTTCTTTTTAGTCGGCTATATGGTGTTACTGTTCTGGGTTGTCTGGGTCGTGGTGCGTTGCGTGAAAGGTATGAAATATCTGGATCAACAGCAGCCGCATCCTAATCCAACCAGCTGGCTTTTTGGCTGAGAAATGACAAGACCGGGAGGCGCCGGTCTTCTAGGTTTTATTGGCGATGAAATGCCATTGGACCATTCGCTTCATGTGTCGGCATAACTTCAATCGTCGTCACATTAACATGCTCTGGCGTATTCACCAGCCACCATACCGTGTTAGCAATATCTTCAGCATCTAAGGCGCGGGTGCCTTCGTAGACTTTATCTGCACGAGCTTCGTCCGCTTTAAAACGCACTTTAGAAAACTCCGTTTCGGCATTGCCTGGTTCAACATTCGTCACTCGCAGATTCGTGCCTAATAAATCAGCCCGTGTCGCCAATGAGAATTGTCTGACAAAGGCTTTGGTACCACAGTAGACATTACCCCCAGGATAAGGCCAATTCCCTGCTACTGAGCCGATATTTATGATGTAACCTGATTGACGCTCCGTCATCATCGGTAAAACTGTGCGGGTACAGTAAAGTAAACCTTTGATGTTGGTATCCACCATTTTTTCCCAATCATCTAAATTGGTTTCGTGGGCAGGTTCTAAACCTAGTGCCAAACCCGCATTATTTAATAACACATCAATTTTTTTAAATGGCTCTGACAAACTATTAATCGCAGATTCGACGGCTTTTCTGTCGGTCACGTCAAAGCAGCAGGTCGCCACTTTATCTTTACCACCCAGCTCCTTCTGAAGATCGTCTAACCGTTGCTGACGTCGACCAGTCAGAATTAATTGCCAGCCATGACTGGCAAATAGTCTGGCACAAGCTTCCCCAAACCCAGAGGTAGCGCCAGTAATCATGATCGTCTTACTTGACATGCAATCGACTCCTTATTTTGATTAATCAGGCACCTTCTGAAAACACAATGGTACGTCGACCATTGATAATAATGCGGTGCTCAATATGTGCTTTCACGGCTCTCGCCAGCACAATACGTTCAATATCTTTTCCCATCATTACCAAATCTTGCGGACTGTTATCATGCTGAACATGTTGTATATCTTGGGCAATAATCGGTCCCTCATCTAACTCAGCTGTCGCATAGTGAGCTGTAGCACCAATAATTTTAACGCCACGCTCATAAGCCTGATGATACGGCTTCGCCCCTTGGAAGGCTGGCAAGAACCCGTGGTGAATATTAATAATCCGACCAGAAAACTCGGTGACAAAATCCTCTGATAAAATTTGCATGTAGCGCGCCATCACAATCAAATCAATATCAAACTCTGCCAGCAAACGTTTTATCTCGGCTTCTTGTGCTTGTTTGGTTTCAGCCGTTATCGGTAAATGATAGAACGGTTTATCAAACTGACGCGCCATATCTTCTAAATCACGATGATTACCAATAATCAGAGGGATATCACATTTCAGCTCACCTTCTAATTCTCTGAGTAACAAATCGTATGGGCAGTGAGAAGCTCTTGTCACCAGTAAAGCGACTCGATAAGGCTCTTCGCTGTAGCGAACGGACCAGTTTAAGTCGATAGTGCTTGCAAACTGGCTGAACTCGGCTTCCAGTTTTTGATGATTAAAATGACCATCATCTTCCAGCTTAATTCGCATGAAATACTGGCCAACTTCAGTATCTGTATATTGCTGGCAGTGCAAAATATTAAATTGTCTTTCGGCAAAAAAGCTGGTGATACCAGCGACTAAACCTTTTTGGTCTTTACACTGAATCAGGAAAACAATGGCGCTCATGAGGGTTTCCTAAGAAAATAATACGGAAAAAAAGCTAAATCCTAGCACTGTCACAAGGCTTTATGAATATTCATCGTATTTGTCATTACGACCTTTGACTTTATCTCGTGGGTATTTAGCTGCATTTTTTTGCATTTTGCTTTTAATGACTTGATTCAAGTCGATGTCTAAGTCATGACAAAGATAAGCGAGGTAAACAGCAACATCGGCTATTTCGTCCTCTAAATCTTCACGTTTATCGGAGGCTAATCGTTGTTGTACTTCTTCAGCACTCTTCCATTGAAACCATTCCAGTAACTCAGAGGCTTCAATAGATAATGAGATGGCAATATCTTTGGGATTGTGAAACTGTTCCCAATCTCTTTCACGGCGAAACTCGATAAGCAGCTTAAGTAATTCCGGCTCAATCATTCTGCAAGAACTCCTCTACCACCTTTTTAAACTGTTGTGGTCGTTCAGCCTGAACCCAATGACCTGCCTTTTCTATGCCATTAAATTCTGCATGTACAAACTGTGAAGAAATCTGTTGCCGATCCTGCTCAGTGACATAGTCTGACAATTCACCATAAACAAATAAGCTTGGCATGGTGAATGTTATGCCCTCACACACTGCAGCCATTAACTCAGGATAATTCGCTTTTAACGCAGGCAGATTAATCCGCCATTGAAAAGTCTCATCTTCAGAACTTAAATTCATCAGTAGAAACTGACGAACAGCCTTATCAGGAATAGATTGAGCCAATGCATCATCGACTTCACCTCGGCGGGTAAACTGAGACAAATCGAGCGCCATCATGGCATCCATCAGTGGTGTATGCGCACTGAAGTATTGACGTGGCGCTATATCTACCACAATTAATTTAGATACTTGCTCTGGATACATGTCCGCAAACATCATCGCTACTTTGCCACCAAGAGAGTGACCAAGAATAGATACTTGCCCTAACTCCATGGCCTCACACAACTCTTTGATATCTTCAGCCATGACAGAGAAATCCTGCTGTTCACTGTGAGGTGAACGTCCATGATTACGTAAGTCGACGCTAATAACATGGTAAAAGCGCGAAAAATACTTTGCCATACTGCGCCAGTTATCCGCTGAACCAAATAAGCCGTGGATAATGATTAGAGGCTTACCTTCACCACTTTCTTGATAATGCAATTTCATTGATAGCTTGTTGAAACGTTATAATTGAATAATTTAAATAAACTGGAGCCTGATGTGGAAGACGAAACAATTTTGGTGATGCTAGTGAAACAATATGCCGATAAATTTGGCATTACCTTCAGCTCAAAATATCTTGATGATCCTGATAAGAAACAATTACTGATCACACTGATACAAGAAGCCAATGCGGGTAAGCGCGGTCCAGTCACTGACGACGATCTGCAATAAAAAAAGCCACCGAAAGGTGGCTTTTTTCTTTAATCATCCAGTTTCTCGAACACCAGACAGGCATTGGTTCCACCAAAGCCAAAACTGTTTGACATCACCGTCGTCAGTCCGGCGTTATCCACACGCTCCTGCAGAATAGGCATGCCTTCCGCTTCAGGATCTAACGTTTCAATATTGGCTGATGCTGCAAGAAAATCGTTTTCGAGCATCAACAGACTATAGATCGCTTCCTGAACACCGGCAGCACCTAAAGAATGACCTGATAATGATTTTGTTGAGCCAACGGCAGGCATATCCGCGCCAAATGTCTTTTTAATAGCGCCTAGCTCGGCCAAATCACCGACAGGCGTACTGGTACCATGTGCATTGATATATTGCACTTTGCCGCGACTCGTAGACATCGCCAGCTGCATACAACGCATCGCTCCTTCACCTGATGGGGCCACCATATCGTAACCATCTGATGTAGCACCGTAACCGGTCAATTCAGCATAGATTTTGGCACCACGTGCTTTGGCATGTTCGTATTCTTCGAGTACGAGTACACCACCGCCACCAGCGATAACAAAACCATCACGGTCAGCATCATAGGCACGCGATGCTTTTTCTGGCGTATCATTGTACTTGGTGGATAAAGCGCCCATTGCATCGAATAAAGAGCTCATTGACCAATGTTCTTCTTCCCCACCACCAGCAAAGACAATATCTTGTTTGCCTAGTTGAATTTGCTCCATAGCCGTACCGATACAGTGTGCACTGGTCGCACAAGCGGATGACATAGAGTAATTGACCCCTTTAATTTTGAAAGGCGTGGCAAGACAAGCTGAGGTTGTACTACCCATCACTTGGGTAACGCGATAAGGCCCAATACGTTTTAAACCTTTTTCACGCAGGATGTCGGCTGCTTCAACTTGATTTGAAGAGGAAGCACCACCGGATCCCATAATAAGACCAGTTCGGATATTCGACACCTGCTCTTCACTTAACCCCGCATCGGCAATCGCTTGCTCCATGGCGATGTAGGCATAAGCTGCAGCATCACCCATGAAACGTAATGTTTTACGGTCTATGTATTCTTTAAAATCAATATCGATGGTACCCGCAACATGGCTACGAAAGCCCATATCCGCATATTCTTGTTTGAAGCGAATGCCCGAGCGGCCATGGCGAAGAGACTCTGTCACTGTTTGGGCATCAAGTCCTAAGCAAGAAGTGATACCTAACCCTGTAACGACAACACGTTTCATTATGACATCCTAAAAATCATCGGTTGATGTAAACAGACCAACGCGTAAATCTTTTGCAGTATAGATATCGCGCCCATCCACAGATACAGTGCCATCAGCAATAGCCAGAACTAGCTTGCGTGCAATAACACGTTTTAAATCAATACGGTAAGTCACTTTTTTGGCTGTAGGTAAGACTTGTCCGGTAAATTTCACTTCACCTGAGCCCAAAGCCCGTCCTCGACCTGGGTTACCATCCCAAGCTAAGAAGAATCCGACTAGTTGCCACATTGCATCCAGGCCTAAACACCCTGGCATGACCGGATCACCGGGGAAATGGCAATCAAAAAACCAAAGATCAGGATGAATATCCAACTCGGCAATGATTTCGCCTTTACCGTAAGCGCCACCCGTATTTGCAATATGAGTAATGCGATCCATCATCAGCATATTGGGTATAGGGAGTTGGGCATTGCCAGGACCAAACATTTCGCCGTGTCCACATTGCAATAATTCTTCGTATGTAAATGATGATTGCTTACTCATGAATTCTCTTAATTATCCCGCCAATTGGGCCCCGTATAATACCACGATCGTTTCTAAACCAGAAAAAAACGTCATTCCCATATATATAAAAAAGCCACGGTTACGACCGTGGCCAAAATAATCAATAAATTCTAATTTACTGTTGTATAGCAATAGTTTGTGCAGTTTCAGGGGCTTTAATATTCAAGCCTTCCAACAGAAGGCCCATACTGTTCAAAATACGATACTGCGCATACAACTCATCATATGATGTATTCACCAGTGCTGTCTCAGCTCTAAACACTTCATTTTCAGAATCTAATAAATCCAGCAATGTGCGCTGTCCAAGGCTGAATTGTTGTCTGTAGGCATCACGTGACTTTCTACTTGAGTCAACATGCTGCTGCCTATATGACATCTGACGCTTGACCGTCTCCCAGGCATTCCATGAGAGCCTGGTGCTCTCTTCCACTTCACGATAAGTGTTATTACGGATTTCAGCGGCCTGGTTAATAAGAAAGGCGGTTTCCTCACGTCTCGCAGAGTCACGGCCACCATTGAGTAAGTTATAACGCAACCTGAGCATAGCTGTAACGTCTTTATCTGTGCCCACTTGACCATCGATATTATGATCAGCACGAGTGCCTACTTCCAAATGTAGATCTGGGTAAAAAGGCGCTTTCGCTGTGGCATGCTGTGCTCTGGCTGATTCTAAGTCAAAGTTTGCTAGTCTCAATGTTGGGTGATGATCAACGGCTTTAGCGATAGCCTCTTCTAAATTATCAGGGATAAACTCACCTGGTACTTCAGGCTGCTCCAGTGACTCCGGTGTTTCACCAACGACTCTGATAAACGCGGTTTCAGCATCCCGCAATTTACTTTCTTCTTCCATTAGATTGGCTTCTGCCAACGCCAGACGACCAAGGCTCTGGTCCATATCCGCACCACGTCCAACCCCGCGTTCACTTCGTAAAACGATTTGATCATGTGTTCTTTGGTGAGCTTCAAGATTGGTCTGAGCCAATTCGACAATATTTTGTTGTCGCAACACATTCAGATATGCATCAACAGCCTCCAGGCCAGTATTCTCAGCAGCACTGTACACCGCTGAGGCGCGTGAGTTAGTCCTGTACTCTTGTCTCAACACTTCATTTTTGGTTTCCATACCATCGAAAAGCATTTGACGAAGTTGTAAGCTGGCTTCATCTCTATTTAGTCTGACTTCACCACGACCTGAAGAACGCGTATTGGGATTATCCGTCATTTCCCAACCAGTACCTAATGCAAGATCAAGCGTTGGATAATAACCTGCACGGGCTTGGTCAACTTCTTTGGAAACAGCTTGTCTTTCACTCGCTGCAGCTAAAATATCAGGATTAGACTCGATAGTTGTCATCACTGCACTCTGCAACGTTTGAGCTGATACACTCGATATCATTACCCAAAGAGGTAGAGTTAAAACTAAATTTTTCTTCATCACTTCAAATCCTAATCCTCTTCAGTCGGAGCGTAATACGCTCACTGACTGACCTAAGCTTTATTCCATTGTGCTTAAAAATGACATGGTGTATTAAAACATAACATTTTGTCGTTTGATATAACTAACGCAAATCTCTGAAAAATATAGCCAGTGACAATCTATCCGGGATATTCATCTTTTGGAAAATGGCTGTTAAATGTGCTTTGACGGTTCTTTCTGTAATGTTCATTGTTCTGGCGATCATTTTATTTGTCGCCCCGTGACTCACTAGCTCAGCGACTTCTAATTCTTTCCGGGATAAGCTATCGAGTTTTTGCTGCTGTTCGCTTGAGAGTGTTGGCGCATGATTTAGCTCATCAATCAGACCGGCAATCACATGACGCTCGACCCAGACTTCACCCCTCTGAATTAATTCAATTGCTATCAGCAACTTATCATCCAGTAACTCTTCCTGAAAATAGCCTCTGGCCCCTTGCTTTAAAATGGATATCTGTTCCAATACAGACAATTTTGGACCTAAAATAAGCACCCGTACACGTTCTGCGCTGGCGTCACTGTGACTGAATAAAGATTGAGCCTCACTATTTAGACAGCTCAAGTGACATAAAATAAGATTCGGTTGTTTCTGAGCAAGTGCCGACTGTGCGTCATCAACACATGAAAAATCATGCACATCATATTGCTCAGACAAAATCTGTTTAATATGCACAAGTTGATTTGCATCTTGACCTATGCAATAAAGCATTGGATTGTCTGCCTTCACTGGCATGGTGGGCATGGTCGGATTAATCAACGTTCTCTCATCGCCTCATTTTTAGCTTTGAGTATCGGTTTAAACAAATAATCCAGCACTGTTTTTTTACCCGTAAGAATATCAACTGTCACAGTCATACCTGGAATAATCTCTAATGGACCTTTACTACTCTCTATGTAGCTTTTATCTGTTCTTAAATAAATCAGATAAAAACTCTCTCCCTCATCATTTGTAATTGTATCAGCACTTATTCTCTCTAATGTAGCAGGAAGTCCACCATAAATGGAAAAATCATATGCCGTCAATTTCACCATCGCTTGTTGACCTGGACTTAAAAAAGCAATGTCCGAAGGGCGGATATTGGCTTCAATTAATAAATTATCTTCCAGTGGCACAATTTCAACCAGATCCATTCCTGGTTGTATAACCCCGCCAACAGTATTAATTTTTAACTGCTTTATCTTACCCTTCACAGGCGAACGCACCAAGGTACGCCTCACTCTATCCTCCTGAGAAGTCGTTGTTTCTTTGGTTATGGCTAATTCAGACTGTACCTCACTAAGCTGAGATGCTGCTTCTGATTTGAATCTCAGCGTCGTATCTTTTATTTTTTGCTTAGCTTCGTTAAGTGTTGACCGGATACGAGGAATCGCTAACCTGGTCGTTTCCATTTCGCCACGTAAATCATTGGTCGCTCGCTTAAGTCTTAATAATTCAACTTCAGATATAACGCCCACAGAGACCAATGGCTCAGACATTTCCAGCTCTTGGCGGCTCAAATCATAACTGGTTGTCAGCTTATTGAGCTTCGCCTGGTTTTCTAACAGCTCTTGTTGTCGTTGTTTTACCTGTTGCTCAAGGACATCAATATTACTTTGTAATTCAAGTTGGCGTGATTGATAGAGTGCGCGTTCACTAGCAGCTAAGGCAGGTTGTTGTTTTAGGACTTCTTCAGGTAACTCTAATGGTTTGCCTTCCATTTCGGCCGTCAATCGTGCTTTACGAGCCAGTAACTCCCAGTACTTTAACTGGGTTTCACGAAAAGACGAGGAAAACCGCGTATCGTCAATCTTAAGTAATACATCATCTTTATTGACGATGTCTCCTTCATGTACCAATACCTCAGAGAGAATACCACCTTCCAGATTCTGTATGACTTGTACTTTACTAGATGGAATAACTTTACCCTGCCCCCGCGTCACTTCATCTAACTCTGTAATACTGGCCCACCAGAAAGCGCAGATGAAAAACAGTGCTGTCAGCAGTAGTAAAGAGTGACCAACTCGAGATGAACTTTCCAGTGAAGCGGCACTGACTTCTGACATGAACTCCAGATCGTCTGAATGCGTTTTTTTGAACCAAGCCATAACTAGCCCTTACTCACTTTAATATGACCATTTTTGAGGGCAGACAGAATTTGTTCCCGGGAGCCATCGGCAACAATATTCCCTTGATCCATCACGATCACTCTATCAACTAAACTCAAAAGTGAGGCTTTATGAGTCACCAGTAGAAGGGTCTTATCCTCAATGTGCTCTGCTAATTTGGCTTTAAAACGTTCTTCTGTACTGTTGTCCATGGCATTAGTGGGTTCATCCAGCATCACAACAGGTGAATTTAACAACAATGCTCTGGCAACGGCTACGCTTTGACGCTGTCCACCGGATAAACCTTCACCTCTCTCCCCGACAGGCATATCAAAACCCGATGGGTGTCGATTGACAAATTCCGTCACCCCCGCAATGTCCGCCGCTTTTAATACTTCATGATCTTCAGCGAAGGGAGCCACCATAGTGATATTTTCACGAATACTGCCGTAGAACAGTACGACGTCCTGTGGTGCGTAGCCAACATTCTTTCTTAGATCGACAGGATCGACCTGTCGAATATCAGTACCGTCCAACAAAATAGAGCCTTCATTAGGCTCATACAAACCCAGCATGAGTTTTTCAATGGTACTTTTCCCAGAACCAATGCGGCCTATAAATGCCACCTTTTCTCCAGCATTAATCTTAAAAGAGACATCAGATAAAGCATCAATGGGTTGTTCTGGATAACGAAAGCTCACCTTTTTAAATTCAATGCCACCCTTGAATTCAGGCCGATGCAGAAACTCTCGTCCAGATGGTCTTTCAACAGGCAATGCCATCAAGCTATTCAATGAACTCAACGCCGCTTTAGATTGATGATATCGAGTCAATATCCCGGCTAACTGTGCCATCGGAGCTAATGCACGCCCTGTCAAAATAGTGCTGGCAATTAAGGCCCCCATAGTGATTTCATTTTCTGTAATTAAATACACACCAAACACAACAACGGTGATGGATGCCATCTGTTGCAGGAAGGAAGTAAAGTTGATCGCCGTGGCAGATAAAATACGAGCGCGTTGGCTGTATTTAGTCATAAAACCAACCGTCTGCTCCCATTTACGCTGAATAGGAGTCTCTGCACCAATACTCTTGATAGTCTCCAAGCCGGTAAGCGTTTCAATTAATGTCGAACTTCTCTGTCCGGAATGCCTGAATAAATGTTGAATCGTTTTTGATAAAGGGAACTGAATAATCAAACTCACCAGTATCGTCAGAGGTATGACGGCTAAAGGTATATACGCGACAGGCCCTGCTACCAGCCAGATAACAGCAATGAATAATAATGAAAATGGCAAATCAACCAAGGTTGTCAGTGTCGCCGATGTAAAAAACTCTCTGAACGACTCGAACTCTTGCATACTGTTAGCGAATGACCCGACAGAATTCGACCGCGCGGACATTTTTACCGCCATCACTTTTTCAAAAATGGTGGCGGAAAGAATCACATCTGCTTTTTTACTGGCTATATCAATAAAATACGCACGAAGTGTGCGCAGTAATAACTCAAAGACAAATACAGTGGCGACACCAATGGCTAATACCCAGAGTGTTTCTGTGGCATTATTTGGCACAACACGGTCATAGACATTCATCACAAATAACGGTGAAGCCAGAGCAAAACTATTCACCAGGATGGATGCAATAAATACTTGGCCGTAGATGGGCCAGAAACGCAAAATTGTGCCCCAGAACCAATGTTCAGCACGCGGTATAGCAGAGAATTCTGTTCGTTTATCAAAGTGATGAACAGGTTTGATAAAGATGCTGTATCCCGAATACTGCTCTGCTAGTTCATCAAGAGACAGCTCGGACTCCCCTTCACCTGTTTCAGGGAAAATAACTTTTGCTTTTGTTTTGTTGATTTCAAGAAGAATGCAGGCATTCGCATTGTCCAATAAAAGGATGGCTGGCAAAACAAGATTTGAGATTTTTGTCAGTTTTCTCTTCACTATGCGAGAAGACAAGCCCGCGCGGTCTGCAGCGCGACTGAATAAAGAGGGTGAAAGTTTATTATCAACAAGGGGCAAACCAGCAATCAATGATTCTGGACTATGTGGTTTATTAAGAATTTTGGCGAGAACCGTCAAGCAGGCCAGTAACGGATCATCATGAGTACGGTAGCTATCCTGAGCATCCCACTGCTCTTTTTTATTTGTGTTGATGACAGACTCCGTATACATCTTCTTAACAATAGTGAGTTAATAAACTTGATGAGTTTCACAGTTTTTTAGTTTACTGTAAAGCATATCACGCCATAATGTGCTATGGCATTACATTAATGGGGTCATGAATAGATATGGTTTATGTAGAAAGAGACGAAACAGCTAACATCATTGCTGTTTACGATAACCCTCAAGCTGGCGCAACGGAAAAGCTATCAATAAACTCTGACGAACTGGTCGCTTATTTAACACAATCAGAAAACAAAGCAGATAGTCTGTCTGCGCTTAACGCATCAGACTTATCTTTGATCCGGGTGTTGGAAGATTTGATCAATACCTTGATAGACAAACAAGTCATATTATTTACAGATCTGCCTCTCGCTGCGCGCGAGAAATTGGCTACCCGTGAAAAAATCAGGGACAAGCTCAACAGTCTCGAAAATCTGATGAGCGATGACCCCGGATTGCTCTAACTTTTACGACTTTTACGCGGAGGACGCTGTTTTCTTTGAGGCGTGTTTTGTGCCGCACTTTTAACAGCTTTATCACGGTAAGGATTATCACTGGTTTTGAACTCAATCATCACCGGTGTGCCCTGTAACTTTAGAACGTCTCTGAAGGTATTTTCCAGATAACGTTTATAACTGTTCGGCGTTGATTCAGTCTGATTTCCATGAATGATGATTCTGGGCGGGTTTTTTCCGCCTAGATGAGCATAACGGAATTTGATACGACGACCTCGGACCAGTGGCGGTGGATGATCAGCAACCGCATCTTCCAATACCCGGGTCAGACGTGAAGTGGGGACTTTTATCATGGCAGACTGAAATGCTTGTCTGACTGACTTGAATAAGAGGCCGACACCGCTGCCATGTAATGCTGAAATAAAATGTGTTTTGGCAAAATTCAGAAAAGGTAACCGACGCTCGATATTTGTCGTCACCCATTCACGTTCACTTTTTTCCAGGCCGTCCCATTTATTAACAGCAATAACGACAGCACGCCCACTTTCAATAATCAGTCCTGCTAAATGCAGATCCTGCTCGACGATGCCTTCATGCGCATCCAGGACCAGCATCACTACATTGGCATCTTCTAAGGCCTGTAATGTTTTTAATATACTGAACTTTTCAAGTTTTTCAGAAACTTTTGAACGTCGTCTGACACCTGCTGTATCAATCAATGTGTACTTGACGCCATCTTTTTCAAATGGAACATGAATACTGTCGCGGGTTGTGCCAGGTTCATCGAATGCCACCACGCGCTCTTCACCTAGCAAACGGTTTATCAGCGTAGATTTACCCACATTAGGTCTGCCCAACACTGCCAGTCGGATTTCATTCTCATCAAATTGCTCAGGTTCATCGGCCTCCAGCTTCTCAACCGCTGGGATGCGATCTTTGATTTCGGCTAACAGCGCATCAATACCTCTGCCCTGAGTTGCAGAGATAACCTGAGGCTCACCCAGACCTAGTGCATAGAATTCGGCAGAGATAATTTCACGACGTTCACCTTCCGTTTTATTTATTACAAGACAAACGGGTTTGCCGTCGTTTCGTAAAAGCTGGGCGACATCGAAGTCAGTAGGCATCAGTCCTGCACGACCATCGACGATGAATAAGATGAGATCCGCTTCATCAATCGCCAGTTTTGCCTGTTTACGCATAAGATCAGACATATTGTCTGTTTGATCGGTAAGGCCACCGGTATCAATCAGGATAAAATCATAACCAGGCTCTTTCGCGGTACCGTAGATACGGTCACGCGTCAGACCAGCGTAATCCGCTACAAGCGCATCACGGCTTCTTGTTAGCCTGTTAAATATGGTCGATTTGCCGACATTCGGACGACCAACCAACGCAATTACTGGTTTCAATTTTCAGGTACTCTCAAAGCGGAAAGACTGCCATCAGCTGCAGTAACATAGACAATGCCATTGATAACTAATGGTTTGCTGTAAATTGGACCATCACTCAGTTGCTGACGTGAAACAAAGCGACCATCATCTCTCGCTATCCAGTGAATATATCCTTCAAAATCACCTACGACTATGTAATTACCCGCAATCGCAGGCGCGGTTACCTGACGTCTCAGCAATCTTGTCTGACGCCACAATGCATCACCACTACCATCCTGGACAGCCCAGACATAACCTTGATCATCTGTCACATAAACAGCGTCTCGGTAAGCGGCATCCAGCCCGATTTGTGATGACATATCACGTGACCATGACACACGACCAGAATTGATATCTACAGCAGCCAATTGTCCCTGGTAAGTCACAACGTAGGCAGTATCTTCAATCACTACCGGGTCAGCATCAATATCAACTAAACGTTCCAGCTCGGTTCTGCCACGTGGAATAGCGATACTCTTTTCCCATATCACTTTACCGTCGTTCAATGTCAGGGCGACCAATTTACCGTTGTCATAGCCAGCAATGACGGTATCACCAGCAATCACAGGTCTTCCGGCACCACGTAAACTGAGTAAAGGGACAGCGCGCTGGTATGACCAAATGACCTTACCATCATCTGCAGAAATACCCGTGACTCGTCCATCAGAGGTACGACTCACAACAATACCATTTGCTGAAGTCGCCGGAGCCAACACTTCGCTAGTTAATTGTGTCCGCCACAACTCTTTGCCATCGGCTTCGTTCAAAGCAACCAGCAAACCTTTATCTGAGCCGACATAGACTGCTTCCATACCACCACCGATGCCGGTCACAACATTAAAATCCAGATCGGCATCCCAGATTTCACGTCCCGTTTCAGCATTAAGTGCGCTCACCTCACCTTCATGATCAACAGCAAAAATTTTATTATTTTGCCACCATGATGCCAGATCGAGTTTCTTTTCACCTGCACCATCATTAACACCTTTATCCCATAGGACTTTGGCATTGAACTCACTGGCAAACTCAGTTAACGGCTCTGGTGGTTCCTCATAGGATTCTTCTGCGAACCAATCGCCTACGGTGCTACATGCAGTAAGTACGGTGAGTGAGAGACCAATGGTTAATAAGCGCAAATTAACTTTCATGTGCTACGGCCACATCATCTAATTTCATTTCAATCAGGGTATGTCTAGGTTCACCAGAATTGAGCCCTTTCAAGGCATTCTGATACGCTGTTTGCGCTTGTTGCGGCTCTCCCTGAGCAGATTTAATATCACCTTCCAGCTCAGCAAAAAGTGAGTCAAAGGCCTCCACATCATTGGATGCTACTTGCTCTAGAGCCTGTTCTAATTGCCCGTGATCAAATTCGACTTTTGCTAAACGTAGTTTTGCTAACGCTTGGTGACTTGATAGCTCTGCATTCGTTATCACCCAACGCAGGTAATCTTTCGCTTTCTCATACTCACCGGCTTCACTCGCTTTTTGTGCCATTTGGAGCGCGGCGAAAACGGCGTAAGCACTATTTTTGTTATCCTGCATCAATTTTTCTGTGCTGGCTTGAGCAGCTTCAGAATCTTGATTGCTTACTGACACAATCGCTTGCTGATAGATCATAGCCGCTTGCTGAGTTTGAACTTGCTGATAGTTCATCCAGTAACGTACACCAAAAATGCCTGCGATACCCAGTATCACACCAATAAAGACAGAGCGGCCATTTTCACGCCACCATTGTTTTATTGCTTCTGCTTTCTCTTCATCAGATGCATAGATATCCATGCGGTCTCCTCAACATC
>Ga0031687_1010576_pt1 | contig 15074 bp, 15 predicted proteins | sample DeeseametaMP1089_FD_75012 | JGI IMG/M metagenome (GOLD analysis project Ga0031687, IMG submission 75012) | Metatranscriptome of deep ocean microbial communities from South Indian Ocean - MP1089 (Metagenome Metatranscriptome) | ecosystem: Environmental > Aquatic > Marine > Oceanic | place: South...
CAAATATTTAAGAATGTAGTCAGGGGCATGAGCAGAGACGCGAGTCCCTCATGCTGAATTGTCGAGACATCCGAAGGAAGCACAGCATGCTGGAGAATTATCTCCCGATTTTGTTGTTTATCATCATCGGCATCGGTTTTGGTGTTCTGCCATTGCTGGCCGGCTTTGTATTGGGACCTCGGCATCCTGACAGTGAAAAACGATCAGCCTACGAATGTGGATTCGAGCCTTTTGAAGATGCCCACATGAAGTTTGATGTTCGTTATTATCTTGTTGCTATTCTTTTCATCATTTTCGATTTAGAAATTGCATTCCTTTTCCCATGGGCCATCGTTTTAGATGAGATCGGTGTGTTTGGTCTCTTGGCCATGTTCCTATTTTTAGGCATTCTGGTGGTTGGGTTTGTATATGAATGGAAAAAAGGAGCGCTGGAGTGGGAATAGAAGGTGTTCTCGAAAAAGGCGTTGTCACCACATCGGCTGACAAACTCATTAACTGGGCAAGAACCGGATCTTTATGGCCAATGACATTTGGTCTGGCCTGTTGTGCAGTAGAAATGATGCATGCCGGGGCGGCACGTTACGATTTGGATAGATTTGGCATTGTATTCAGAGGCAGTCCGCGTCAATCGGATGTGATGATTGTGGCTGGCACGCTGGTAAACAAAATGGCACCTGCTTTGCGTAAAGTCTATGACCAGATGTCCGAACCACGCTGGGTTATTTCAATGGGCTCCTGTGCCAACGGCGGTGGTTATTATCATTATTCTTATTCCGTTGTTCGTGGCTGCGATCGGATTGTCCCCGTCGATATCTATGTGCCAGGCTGTCCACCAACTGCTGAAGCTTTATTGTATGGCATATTACAGCTGCAGAAAAAAATTCATCGTACTAACACCATAGCCAGACAAACCTGATAGCGACCTGTTTTTATGATGCAAACCTTAAAAGCCAAACTAGAACAGAATTTTTCAGATGCGTTACTGGATTGTGAGCTGGTTCGAGATGAAATTACTTTGCATGTGGCGGCTGAACACATTATTGAGGTTTGTACGACCTTACGAGATGACTATCAATTTGAACAGTTGATGGACTTGGCCGGTGTAGATTACTCAGAGTATGGCGGGAGTAGTTGGGAAACCAAACAGTCGACAGAGTTTGGTTTTAGCCGGGCTGTAGATGGCTTGGGACATGCAGAACCCGTGACAGACGGGTATCGTTTTGCCGTGGTCTATCAGTTGCAATCCATTACACATAATCAACGCTTACGATTAAAAGTCAGATTGGCAGCCGAGCAACCTATTATAGACAGCGTGACAAAGGTATGGGCTGGTGCTGACTGGTATGAGCGTGAAGCCTTTGATATGTTCGGCATTCTCTTTGATGGACATCCTGACTTACGACGCATTTTGACAGACTATGGTTTTGTCGGTCATCCGTTTCGTAAAGATTTCCCGCTTATTGGTAATGTTGAGATGCGTTACGATGAAGACAAAAAACGTGTCGTATATGAACCGGTCAGTATCGAACCCAGAACCTTAGTACCCAGGGTGATTCGTGATGATAACCGTTATCTCAAGGATGAGAAATAATGGCTGAGATAAAAAATTTCACACTCAACTTTGGTCCTCAACATCCGGCTGCCCATGGTGTCCTTCGTCTTATTCTGGAAATGGATGGAGAGGTGATAGTCAGAGCCGACCCGCATATTGGGCTGCTGCATCGGGGTACAGAAAAACTGGCAGAATCGAAACCATTCAATCAGAGCATTGGGTATATGGACCGTCTCGATTATGTGTCGATGATGTGTAACGAACATGCCTATGTGATGGCCATCGAAAAACTGATTGGCATTGATGTACCCATAAGAGCCCAATACATTCGGGTCATGTTTGATGAGATTACCCGGGTATTAAACCATCTGATGTGGTTGGGGGCGCATGGTCTGGATATTGGTGCGATGACGGTCTTTCTCTACTGCTTCCGTGAGCGTGAAGACTTAATGGATTGTTACGAGGCGGTATCGGGCGCAAGAATGCATGCTACCTATTATCGACCTGGCGGCGTATATCGCGATTTGCCCGACAAAATGCCTCAATATCAGGCATCTAAGTGGCACAACGACAAAGAAATAAAGAAAAAGAATCAAAACCGAGAAGGCAGTCTGCTCGATTTTATTGAAGACTTTACCCAACGTTTTCCGCACTGTGTCGATGAGTATGAGACATTATTAACTGACAACCGTATCTGGAAGCAACGCACTGTCGGTATTGGTGTGGTCAGTCCGGAGCGAGCCTTGCAACTTGGTTTTTCAGGGCCGATGTTACGAGGTTCAGGTATTGAATGGGATTTACGCCGTAAACAGCCTTATGAAGTCTACGACCAATTGGACTTTGACATTCCGATAGGTAAGGAGGGCGACTGCTACGATCGCTATTTAGTCCGCGTAGCCGAGATGCGTGAGTCTAATCGTATTATTAAGCAATGTGTTGATTGGCTCAGAGCGAATCCAGGGCCAGTGATTGTTGATGACACCAAAGTCGCCCCGCCTAAACGCAGCACCATGAAAAATGATATGGAAGCCTTAATTCATCACTTCAAACTATTTACCGAAGGTTATTGTGTGCCGGAAGGTGAAGTTTACAGTGCGATTGAACATCCCAAAGGCGAGTTTGGTATTTATATGATTTCGGATGGGGCTAATAAGCCTTATCGCGTGAAAATCAGAGCGCCGGGGTTTCCACATCTGGCAGCGATGGATGAAATGGCAAAAGGCCATATGCTGGCAGATGTGGTTGCCATTATCGGTACGATGGATATTGTGTTTGGTGAGATTGACCGATGACAGAAATGGTATTAACCGGACCGAAACAAACCTTATTTACTGAGCAGTTACGTTCAGCGCTAGATAAATGGATTGCGAAATATCCCATTGGTCGGTCTCAATCGGCAGTTATTCCATGTTTACACATTCTGCAGGATGCCAATGGTGGCTGGCTTTCCAGAGCCATTATGGATGCATTGGCAGAATATTTATCCATGTCGAATATCAGTGTCTATGAGGTGGCGACTTTTTACAGCATGTTTGAGCTGGAACCCGTCGGTAAGCACAAGATCAGTCTGTGCACCAATATCTCGTGCATGTTGTGTGGCTCTGAGGAAATACTCGAACATCTTCAGCAACGGTTAGCGATTAAGCCAGGTGAAACAACGAAAGACGGTTTGTTTACGCTAAGAGAAGTGGAATGTCTTGGCGCTTGTGTTGGTGCGCCTATGCTGCTGATGGATAAGGAATACCAAGAGTACCTGACCAAAGAAAAGATTGATGCCTTGATTGATGGGGTCCAGTCATGAAGCTGGATCAAGTGTGTTTTCGTACCAACCACCTTTCACCATCCTGGACACTGGATGCCTACCGACAGGTCGGTGGCTATCAGGTACTTGAAGATATCTTGAGCAATAAACTCAAGCCTGAGTCTATTATTGAGCAGATCAAAAACTCGGCATTACGTGGTCGCGGTGGCGCTGGTTTCCCTACCGGACTGAAATGGAGCTTTATGCCCAGACGTTTGCCCGGTGATAAATATATTGTCTGTAATTCGGATGAAGGCGAGCCGGGGACGTGTAAAGATCGCGATATTCTCAGGTTTAACCCGCATCAATTGATAGAAGGCATGATTATCGCCGGTTATACGATTGGAGCCCAGACTGGATATAACTACATCCGCGGTGAGTTTTTTGAACCTATAGAACGCTTTGAGGCAGCGCTGGAAGAAGCCAGAGAAGCCGGCTATTTAGGTAAAGATATTCTCGGCAGTGGCTTTCACTTTCAGCTTCATACTCATATTGGCGCGGGTGCTTACATATGTGGTGAAGAAACTGCCTTACTCGAATCCTTGGAGGGGAAAAAAGGGCAGCCACGTTATAAACCACCATTTCCAGCTGGCTATGGTTTATATGGCAGGCCGACAACGATTAATAATACAGAAAGTTTAGCCTCGATTCCGGTGATATTGCAGCATGGTGCGGACTGGTTTCATGAATTAGGCACGCCAAATAATGGCGGCAGTAAGATTTTTTGTATGACGGGGCATGTTAATAAACCTGGTAACTATGAAGTGCCGTTAGGTACGCCGTTTGCTGAGCTACTGGAGTTGGCAGGTGGTGTTCGGCACGGTCATCAGTTAAAAGCGGTTATTCCTGGTGGCTCATCCACGCCAGTGGTACCAGCTGAGATTATGATGGGACTCGATATGAGTTATGACGGGATTGCCAAAGGGCGTTCCATGCTGGGAGCCGGGTCAGTCATAGTCATGGATGATTCAACGTGTATGGTGAAAGCGCTGCAACGTATTGCCTATTTTTATTATGAAGAATCATGCGGTCAGTGCACACCTTGTCGTGAAGGCACTGGATGGCTGTATCGGGTTGTGAAGCGCATTGAAGAGGGGCTGGGCAAGCAAGAAGATTTAGACCGGCTGGTGGATGTGGCTGAAAATATTAATGGCAATACCATTTGTGCTCTGGGTGATGCGGCGGCGGCCCCTGTCGTCAGTTTCATCAAACATTTTCGAGAAGAATTTCAATACCACATCGATCATGGTCGGTGTATGGATAACACAGCGTGAAGGCTGAGTAGATATGGTTAATATCGAAATCGACGGTATTCCACTGAAAGTGGACTCAACAAAAATGATTATTCAGGCTGCTGATGAGGCAGGTATTGATATTCCACGTTTTTGTTACCACAAAAAACTGTCGATAGCAGCCAATTGTCGGATGTGTCTTGTTGAGGTTGATAAGTCCCGTAAAGCGCTGCCAGCCTGTGCGACGCCTGTGACTGAAGGCATGAAAGTATTCACTCATTCTAAAGTCGCGATTAATGCTCAACGCAGTGTGATGGAATTTTTATTGATTAATCATCCACTGGATTGTCCGATTTGTGATCAGGGCGGTGAATGCGAGTTGCAGGATCTGTCAATGGGGTATGGCGAGGGTGTCAGTCGGTTTACAGAAGGTAAACGTGTCGTCAAAGACAAAGATATTGGGCCTTTGATTCGCACGGACATGACGCGTTGTATTCATTGCACACGCTGTGTTCGTTTTGGGCAGGAAATTGCTGGCGTCAAAGAACTCGGTGCAACTGGACGTGGCGAACATATGGAGATTGGTACCTATGTTGAGCACAGCTTGGTTTCTGAGTTGTCGGGTAATATTATCGATCTCTGTCCTGTTGGAGCATTAACGTCTAAACCTTTCCGTTACAAAGCGCGTGCCTGGGAAATGAAAGCCCATCCCTCCATCGCACCTCATGATGCCATCGGTTCTAATATTGAGCTGCATGTCAGACAAAATGATGTGATGCGTGTGGTACCGAGAGATAATGAGTCCATTAATGAGGCCTGGTTATCAGATAGAGACAGATTCTCCTATCAAGGCTTGGCTCATCCTAAACGACTTTCTGAGCCCATGATTAAAGTAGAGGGTGACTGGCAGGTCGTTGACTGGCAAACCGCATTGGAAACAGCGGTAAGAGGTTTACAAACCGTTATCAATAAACATGGCACCGAAGAAGTGGGTGGTATGATTTCACCGACAGCGACGCTCGAAGAAGCCTTTCTGTTCCAGAAATGGTTACGTGGTTTAGGTGTTGAAAATATTGACCATCGCCTTCGTCAGCAAGATTTTTCTGACTCTCCTGAGCAGTACGCAATTGAGAGCTGGACATTGGCAGATGTACAGAACAGTGATGCGATTGTGCTGATCGGCAGTCATATTCGGGCTGAGCAACCTATTCTTGCTCATCGTATAAGACAAGCGGCGATAAATGGTGCCGTGGTAAGTAATATCAATTTCTTTCTGACGGACTTGCTGATGCCTGTTGAGTATGAAATGGCAGTGGATATCAAGGCTATGCTCTCCACCTTAGCGGGCATTGCCAAAATATTATCCTCAGTGACCAATGACGATGATGATGCATGGCATGCTCTATATCCGGAACGTACGCCCACTGCGTTTGAACAAAATGTGGCTATGCAGTTATCGAACGCAGCGACCGCCACCTTGATTGTGGGAGACTTAGTTAATCATCACCCCGATGCTGCAAAAATACGTGCTTTAGTACAGAAAATTGCTGAATTGTCGGGCAGTCGCTGTATGGTGATGCCATCTGCGAATAGCCAAGCTCATGTCTTTGCCAACACCTTACCTGGTAAGGAAGCGAAAAACAGTCTCCAAATGTGGCAACAGAGTCTCCGGGCATACGTGCTGATGGGCTTAGACGCATTGCATGATACTGCTGTCCCAGCCATTGCCAAACAAGCACTAAAGCGCGCCAGTTTTGTGGTGGCACTACATAGTTTCGATAGTGAGTTTCTGAGACAAACGGCCGATGTGATTTTACCCATGGCCTGTTTTACTGAAACTTCTGGCACGTTTGTTGGCCTGGATAAACAATGGCAGCAGTTTGCTGGTGCGGTTGCTCCTAGAGGGGATAGTCGCCCTGGTTGGAAGATTCTGCGTGTGCTCGGTAATGTCAGTCATCTCGACGGTTTCGACTATATTTCATCACAGGATGTGGTGGATGAGGTTCGTCAGAAACAAGCTGAGAGACACACCGACCCGGCTCCGCCATATATCCCCGATTCGCTTAACCTAGAGTCAGACTTGATGATGATTTCTGAGGTACCGATGTATCGGACGGATGCATTATTACGTCACAGTGAAGCGTTACAAAAAACACCGGAAACTCAACGCATACAGTTTGCACGTATCAATAGAAAAGAAGCCGCAAAACACAATTTAAATCATCAAACGCCATTGACGCTGACACAACAAGACAGCGTGATTCGCCTGCCCTTAGAGATTGATGACAATATTGCGGATGGTTGCGTTTATGTTGCAGCAACGACAGAGGCCGCTAGCCGTCTAGTCAGCCTGTTTGGACAGATCGCTGTTTCTCAAAGTGAGGCAGCCTCATGATTGATATGTTTTTACAGGATATCTTGCCGAATCTATTCAAAATTTTACTCATTATTGTGCCTTTGATGCTGTCAGTCGCCTATTTGACTTACGCTGAACGTAAAGTCATTGGTTATATACAAACGCGTATTGGTCCTAACCGAGTCGGCCCTTGGGGATTGTTGCAACCGATAGCTGATGGCCTGAAATTGCTGATGAAAGAAGTCATCTTCCCGGCAAAATCCAATTTATATTTGTTTCTGGTTGCACCTGTTTTGGCAATAGGGCCAGCATTGGCTGCCTGGGCGGTGATGCCTTTTGATGATGGCATGGTGTTGGCAGATATTGATGCCGGACTGTTATATATCCTGGCGATTACTTCCATGAGTGTGTATGGGGTAGTGGTGGCTGGTTGGGCGTCTAATTCCCGTTATGCTTTTTTAGGTGCATTGCGTAGTGCTGCACAAGTGGTGTCATACGAAATTGCGATGGGTTTTGCTTTGGTCGGTGTGCTGATTGCCGCCGGAAGCCTGAACCTTGGCGAAATTGTACTGGCTCAACAAGGAGGTTTCTGGCACTGGTACTTCATACCACTGTTTCCTTTATTTATTGTCTATTTTATTTCCGGTGTAGCGGAAACAAACCGGGCGCCGTTTGATATTGCAGAAGGTGAATCAGAAATCGTCGCTGGTTTCCATGTGGAATATTCCGGTATGGCGTTTGCCATTTTTTTCCTGGCCGAATACGCCGATATGATTTTGATCTCTATGCTGGCCGCGACCCTGTTTATGGGCGGCTGGTTGTCACCCTTTGATGGGATTCCAGTGCTGGAAAGCGCGTTTTCCTGGGTGCCAGGATTAGTCTGGCTGCTTGGCAAAACAGCTATCTTTTTGTTTATGTACCTATGGTTCCGAGCGACATTTCCTCGGTATCGTTATGATCAGATCATGCGTTTAGGCTGGAAAGTATTTATTCCTGTCACCTTGGTTTGGTTAGTTATTGTGTCGACGGCCCAGGTGTTTGATATAGGGCCTTGGTTTACAGAAAGTGCAGTTATCACTGCGGGAGGGGGATGATGTCAGGTCTCCGTCATTTTTTTAAAAGCTTTTTATTGTGGGAGCTGATTCAGGGGCTTCGTCTAACCGGGCGTTATTTGTTTGCCGGCAAAGTCACGGTGCAATATCCCGAGGAAAAAACACCACAGTCACCAAGATTCCGTGGACTGCATGCCTTAAGGCGCTATCCCAATGGGGAAGAGCGCTGTATTGGTTGTAAGTTATGTGAAGCGGTTTGTCCTGCACTTGCCATTACTATCGAAACTGAACCCAGAGATGATGGTAGTCGCCGTACTACTCGCTACGATATCGACTTATTTAAGTGTATTTATTGTGGCTTTTGTGAGGAGTCTTGTCCGGTCGACTCGATTGTTGAAACACGACATTTTGAGTTTCATTTTGAAAACCGAGGTGAACAAATCATTACAAAAGATAAATTACTGGCAATCGGGGATAAATATGAGCCAGAGATTGCTGCGGATCGTGCTGCTGATGAACCTTATCGTTAGGATGACAAACTAGTGGAAAAAATAATTTTTTACTTCTTTGCCGCCATTTTAGTGTTTGCTGCCACCATGGTTATCACTGTGCGTAACCCCGTGCGTGCCGCTTTATTCTTGGTATTAGCTTTTTTCACTAGTGCCGGTATCTGGTTAATGCTTGAGGCAGAATTTCTTGCTATCAGTTTGGTGCTGGTCTACGTGGGCGCGGTATTAGTGCTGTTTTTATTTGTGGTGATGATGCTGGATATTGATCTGGCCCCGCTGAAAGAAGGTTTTACACGGTATTTACCATTAGGGATTATTGTGGCTGCTGTGATTGTGGTGGAAATGATTGCCGTGCTGAATGCGCCCCAATTTGATATTAGTGACGCAGCAGTGACTGACGGCAGTAATACAAAAATGCTGGGTCGTTTGTTGTATACCGTTTATGTGTATCCGTTTGAAATTGCTTCTGTGATCCTGACCGTCGCCATTGTTGCTGCTATCACGCTGACATTACGTGAGCACCATCGTAAATTGCAGGACCCAGCCAAACAGGTGGCCGTTAAATCGACAGACCGGGTGAGAATGGTTGATCTACGCAGCAAAAAACAAGATGGAGGTGGCTCTGAACCATGATTGTTTTATCTGACTATCTTATTCTCGCTGCCATATTGTTCAGCTTGTCTTTAGCGGGTATCTTTCTGAACCGTAAAAATATCATCATTTTATTGATGTGTATTGAGTTAATGCTGCTAGCGGTCAACCTTAACTTTATTGCTTTCTCACACTTTCTCGGCGACCCCGCTGGTCAGGTGTTTGTGTTTTTCATCTTGACAGTGGCAGCTGCGGAGGCGGCAATTGGGCTGGCCATTCTGGTGGTGTTATTCCGTAACCTCAGCACCATTAATGTGTCTGATCTGGATAGGTTAAAGGGGTAAGGGATGCCACAGAGCTTACTGCTTGCCATTGTTATCGCGCCATTATTTGGCAGTATTGCAGCAGGTTTGTTTGGTCGTCATTTAGGCCGTTGCTGGACACATCGCATTACAATCTTTTCAGTCGGTGTGGCTTTTTTCTTATCCGCCTGGGTATTAAAACTGGTGACAGTCGATGGGCTGACATATAACGGCACCGTCTATCAGTGGTTGCAAGCCGGTTCATTACAGCTTCAAGTCGGCTTTATGATTGATGCACTGAGTGCAGTGATGATGACGGTGGTGACCTTTGTGTCATTAATGGTGCATATCTATACCATTGGCTACATGCACGATGATGATGGCTACTGTCGTTTCTTCAGTTATATTTCTTTATTCACGTTTGCCATGTTGATGTTGGTGATGGCAAATAATTTCATGCAGTTATTCTTTGGCTGGGAAGCGGTGGGGCTAGTCTCTTACCTACTGATTGGTTTTTGGTATAAAAAGCCGACGGCGATTTATGCAAACCTCAAAGCTTTCTTAGTGAATAGAGTCGGGGACTTCGGCTTTTTATTGGGCATTGCTGCCGTGTTGATGTATGCAGGTAGTCTGGATTATCTGGCTGTGTTTCAACAAGCACCACAAATGGCAGAGCAAACAATCAGCGTTTTTCCAGATACGACTTGGTCTGTCATGACGCTGACTTGCATCTTGTTATTTATCGGCGCCATGGGCAAATCAGCACAGGTGCCTTTACATGTCTGGTTGCCTGACTCGATGGAAGGGCCGACGCCTATTTCAGCCCTGATTCATGCCGCCACTATGGTTACCGCAGGCATTTTTATGGTGGCGCGTATGTCACCGTTATTCGAGCTTTCTGAAACAGCATTGTCATTTGTGTTGATTATCGGTGCCATTACAGCCTTATTTATGGGACTGCTCGGCTTGGTTCAAAATGATATCAAGCGTGTCATTGCTTATTCGACATTATCGCAGCTGGGTTACATGACTGTAGCGCTTGGTGTTTCTGCTTATGCGGCAGGTGTGTTTCATTTGTTGACTCATGCCTTTTTCAAAGCTTTACTCTTTTTAGCGGCGGGTTCAGTCATTATTGCCATGCACCATGAGCAGGATATGCGAAAAATGGGTGGGCTGAAAAAGTATATGCCTATCACTTACTGGACAAGTCTGATTGGTTCGTTGGCTTTGATTGGCTTTCCTGGTCTGGCTGGATTTTTCTCTAAAGATGCCATTATTGAAGCGGTGCACGCTTCCGAATTAACCGGACATGGCTTTGCCTACTTTGCCGTGTTGTCGGGAGTATTGATCACGGCTCTGTATAGTTTCCGACTGTTTTTTATGGTGTTTCATGGCGCACCCCGATTTAACACTGACCATGGGCATCAGCCTAAAGAATCACCTTGGGTCGTGACATTACCGCTGATTCTGTTAGCGATTCCTTCTGTGATTGCCGGTTATTGGATAGGCAGTATGGTTTACGGTGAGTTTTTTGCTGAGGCCATCTACGTGTCTTCTACACATGATGTGCTGGCTGAACAAGCAAAGGACTTCCATGGCATTGTCAGTTTTATCATTCATGGCCTGACTGCGCTGCCATTCTGGCTTGCCATGGCTGGTATAGTCATCGCCTGGTTTTTGTATCTGCGTCGTCCTGAGTTACCTGCTGTGATACAAGAAAAAGGACAGTTTATTTATCGTATTCTCATCAATAAATATGGCTTTGATGACTTCAATCAAACAGTCATTGCTGGTGGCTCCCAACATTTGGGGCAGGTTTTATGGCGAATTGGTGATCGCTTGTTGATAGATGGTACGTTGGTGAATGGCACAGCGAAGACGGTAGCTTGGTGCTCACGATTAGCCAGACAGTTACAGACTGGCTATTTGTATCATTATGCATTTGCAATGATCATCGGGGTGGGACTACTTCTCACTTTTTTTGTAGTGTGACAAGGACGGACTAGGCATTCATGTTGGCTCAACTTCCTTTACTCAGTCTCATTATCTGGATACCTATTCTGGCAGGGATGATTAGCTTATTCCTGAATGAGCGTCCTTATATGAGTAAATGGTTGGCCTTAGCGGCTAGTAGCCTCACATTTGTTTTATCACTTGGGCTTTATCTAGGCTTTGATAACGCCTCTGCAAACATGCAATTCGTTGAGTTATATCCCTGGGTTGAGTCATTCAATATCAATTATCATCTGGGTATTGATGGTTTTTCTCTGCCCTTGATCATATTGACCACGATATCAACGATATTAGTCGTTATCGCTGGTTGGCGCGTTATCGACTACCGCTTGAATCAGTATCTTGCCGCTTTCTTGATTATGGAAGGCTTGATGCTGGCGGTTTTTGCAGCGCTTGATGCCATTTTATTTTATGTGTTTTTTGAAGCGATGCTGATTCCGTTATTTTTGATTATTGGCATCTGGGGTGGACCGAATCGAGTTTATGCCACAATCAAATTCTTTTTATATACCTTCTTTGGCTCAGTCTTTTTATTAATCGCGTTGCTGTACCTGCATCATGTTGCAGGCAGCTTTTCATTACTTGATTATCATTCGGTCGCGTTGTCTATGACAGAGCAAACGTGGCTATTTTTTGCTTTTCTGATCGCGTTCGCGGTCAAAGTGCCGATGTGGCCAGTGCATACATGGCTACCTGATGCGCATGTGGAAGCACCGACGGGGGGGTCCATTATTCTGGCAGCCATCACGTTAAAAATTGGTGGCTATGGTTTTATTCGTTTTGCCTTACCTATCGCACCAGATGCCAGCATGGCCTTGGATTGGTTATTAATCAGTTTGTCTTTGATTGCTGTGGTGTATATCGGTTTTGTTGCTCTTGTACAGTCAGATTTAAAAAAGCTCATTGCTTATTCAAGTATTGCTCATATGGGGTTTGTGACCTTGGGCTTGTTTATTGTTTTTAGAATATTTTTTAATTCATCCACCGGGAGTGGAGCCGTCTTAGCTGTCGAAGGCGCGATGGTGCAGATGATTTCACATGGCTTTATTTCAGCGGCCATGTTCCTGTCCGTTGGCGTGTTGTATGACCGTATGCATACTCGCGAAATTAGTGCTTATGGCGGGGTGATTAATACCATGCCGACGTTTACTGCATTTGCCGTGTTTTTTGCGATGGCGAATGCTGGTTTGCCAGGCACATCGGGTTTTGTGGGTGAGTTTATGGTGATTTTAGCCGCTTTTCAGGCAAATTTCTGGTTTGCATTTTTGGCGGCAACGACCTTGATTCTGGGAGCGGCTTACACTTTATGGATGGTTAAGCGCGTATTTTTTGGTGAGGTCATGAATCAACAGGTGGCTCAGCTAGAAGATATTAATACGCGTGAATTTATGCTGTTAGCCAGTTTGGCTGTCATTATATTACTACTGGGCCTATGGCCTGATCCCTTATTAGATGTCATGCACGCTTCTGTTGAGAATTTATTAACGCAAGTGGCTCAATCCAAGCTATAAAAAGGACAGCGGATAATGAACTATCAAGTGCCAAATATGTTGTTTGCATTGCCGGAAATGGTCATGCTGGCAATGGCCTGTGTTGTCTTGTTGTTTGTGGCTTTTACCGGTAATAAAAAAATTAACTGGAGTTATGGTCTCAGCCAACTCAGTTTATTCCTTGTCCTGCTGACAGTCCTGCTGTCATGGGGAGAGTCAGGCACAACTTTCTCTGAGACCTATGTTAAAGATGGTCTCAGCGATATATTAAAAGTCGCTATCTGCCTGATTAATATGTGCGTTTTATTATATTCCGTTGAGTATTTACGGGTACGCCAATTACTCCAGGGTGAGTTTTACGTTCTCGCTTTATTTGCCACTCTGGGTATGTTGATTTTGGTGTCAGCGAATCATTTTCTGACCTTATATCTGGGATTAGAGCTATTATCTCTTTGCCTCTATGCGATGGTCGCCATGCATAGGGACTCTGTGATGGCCACTGAGGCTGCAATGAAATATTTCATTTTGGGTGCGATCGCTTCAGGGATGCTTTTGTATGGCATGTCAATTATTTATGGCATCACGGGTAGCTTGATGTTGCAGGAGGTGGCAACAGCCATCTATGCTTCATCTAGTAGTGATACGATTCTGAGTTTTGCACTTGTTTTCGTTATTATTGGCATTGGCTTCAAATTTGGTGCTGTACCATTTCATATGTGGCTACCGGATGTCTATCATGGGGCGCCTACCGCCATGACACTTTTCATTGCTGCCGCCCCTAAAGTGACCGCCTTTGCTTTGTTGATTCGATTATTAGTGGATGGACTGATAGACTTACAAACCTATTGGCAACCGATGCTGATGTTGATGGCTGTTTTATCAATGATAATCGGTAACCTTGTCGCTATCGCACAAACCAATATTAAGCGTATGCTGGCTTATTCAACGATATCTCATGTTGGTTTTTTATTGATGGGTGTGTTGTCTGGGACTGAAGCTGGGTATGCGGCATCACTTTTTTATACGTTAATTTATGCATTGATGACCTTAGCGACTTTTGGTGTGGTTTTACTGATGAGTCGTTATGGGTTTGAGGCAGATAATATTGATGACTATAAAGGGCTGAGTTCTCAGCATCCATGGTTAGCCCTGTTAATGATGATTTTGATGTTTTCAATGGCGGGTATCCCACCATTGGCTGGCTTTTACGCCAAATTAGGTGTGATAAAAGCCGTCGTTGATGCTGATATGCTGGCCGTAGCTTTAGTTGCCGTGGTGATGTCAGTCATTGGTGCTTTTTATTATTTACGGGTAATCAAAGTGATGTATTTCGATAAAACAGATGAGGTGCATGCATTTAGTTACTCTGGTTCAGCGGCATTTGTGTTGAGTGTCAACACACTATTGGTGCTGGCATTGGGGATATTCCCTGGCGTGTTAATGTCGATTTGTTCGACGGTTTTTTCTTGAGGAATAAGATGTCTATCTGGCTTATGTTAGGGCTGTTTCTTGTGTTGGCTAACTTACCATGGATTGGTGATCGTGTGTTTTTTGTTTATGCACTGGAACGTAAATCGAACTGGGTAAGACTGTTTGAGTTAATGGTGTATTTTTTCATCAGTCTAGGTATCGGTATCGCGTTTGAAATTCGCTTCTCTGGTGATGTGTATACACAAGGCTGGGAATTTTTTGTGACAGTCTTGAGTTTATTTCTGGTGTTGTCAGTGCCAGGGGTCATATATCGTTACCAATGGTTGCCTATGCAATATAAATTCAAATAGCACTTGTAAACCCCGCAAATGCTCTAACATCATGCTGACATTAACAGCGCGTAAATTTATCGAATGGCGACATATAGCACTTTGTCGCTTTTTTACTTATAAATGTGTGCATCTATAAACATTCTAGTTTAGAATTGGCGGGTTTAACTCCGTGTAAATGCACGAATTGTTCATTCAAATAATAGAGACAGGATTATGGCTTCTGATTTATCCAAGTACAGAAATATAGGTATCTTCGCCCACGTTGATGCGGGTAAAACCACAACAACTGAGCGTATCCTGAAACTGACCGGTAAAATTCATAAAACTGGTGAGGTTCACGAAGGTGAATCAACTATGGACTTCATGGATCAGGAAGCTGAACGTGGTATTACCATTCAGTCTGCTGCTACCAC
>Ga0031687_1009583_pt1 | contig 14467 bp, 12 predicted proteins | sample DeeseametaMP1089_FD_75012 | JGI IMG/M metagenome (GOLD analysis project Ga0031687, IMG submission 75012) | Metatranscriptome of deep ocean microbial communities from South Indian Ocean - MP1089 (Metagenome Metatranscriptome) | ecosystem: Environmental > Aquatic > Marine > Oceanic | place: South...
AAAAAAATCTCATGGAGATGACTCAGCTACTCCAGAGGTTCATAAGATTTTAGAAAGTGAACGTGAAAAAGGACTAGATACTTTAACTCCGTATTTAGAGTTTTCTGATAGAGTGGCTCACACGAAAAGAGAGCTCCTTGACTTTATAAAAATGGCTAACAAAGCTGAAGAGTCGATCTGTGTTTTAGGTGCATCGACAAAAGGTAATGTGCTTTTACAATATTGTGGGTTAACTTCAAATGAGGTTGAGTGTGTCGGGGAGGTAAATCCAGAAAAATATAATTGTTACACACCTGGAACTTGGATTCCAATAATCCCTGAAAGTGAGTTACTCGCTCAAAAACCTGACTACTTGATCGTGTTGCCATGGCACTTCAGAGAGTTTTTTATCGCTAACAAAAGTTTTTCTGGTATGAAGCTCGTTTTTCCTTTGCCAAAACTTGAAGTCGTAACTGTACTATAATGGACGAGAAAACTACTCAGTTAAAAGCACGTGTTATTGCTTTTTATTTGCCACAATTTCACCCAATTCCTGAAAATGATAAGTGGTGGGGGAAAGGATTTACCGAGTGGACAAATGTAGCAAGAGCACGTCCTTTGTTCAAAGGCCATAACCAACCACATATTCCTGCTGATTTAGGATTTTATGATCTTCGCTTACCTGAAACTCGGCTTGCTCAAGCAGAAATGGCCGCAAATTTTGGTGTTGAAGGTTTTTGTTACTGGCATTATTGGTTTGCGGGTAAGCGTCTTTTGGAAAGACCCTTTAATGAGGTGCTGAGTAGTCATGAGCCAAAACTTCCATTTTGTCTAGGTTGGGCTAATGAGTCATGGACTGGGGTATGGAATAATGACCCCAAAAGGTTATTAATAGAGCAAACCTATCCAAGTCAAAAAGATGATAGAGAGCACTTTGAATACTTACTCAAAGCTTTTTCAGATGAGCGATATATTCATGTTGATGGAAAACCACTTCTGTATATCTATAAACCATTAAAGCTCATTGATGCTAAACGTCGATTAGAGTACTGGCGTGAGCTGGCAATAAAAGCAGGCCTGAAAGGTTTGTACATTGTAGGTAATAATATGCTTGACTTTGATAGTCCTGATGCATTGGGCTTGGATGGAGCAGTGATTTCTACATTAGGTGTGGTGAGCTCAAAAAATGCGCTACTTAACCGTATACAGAGAATAAGTTGGGGGCTTAGAAAAAAACTTTCAATTGGTGGGCCCAGAGTTATTGAGTATAAAAAGGCATTAGAACATTTGATTCCTGACATGAGGCAATTCGACTTCAATGCATACCCAACTATTATGCCGAACTGGGACCATACTCCACGCTCAGGAAGAAAAGGACTAGTCCTAACAGGCTCAACCCCAGAACTCTTTAGTAGACATGTATCTGATGCGGTAGAGTCGGTTAAAAATTACAGTGACCAACATCGTATCATTTTCTTGAAGTCATGGAATGAATGGGCTGAAGGTAATTACATGGAGCCAGATATTGAATGGGGAACACAATATCTAGAGGCTCTCAGAAAAGTAGTCAAGCCAGACTAAAACGCAAATATTGAGAAGGTAATCTCATTATCAAAGGAATTTGATGAGCTCTACTCTGCCAGCTTTTTTAAATATGATACTAGTCATATGCTTGCTATCAACACTTTATTTGAAGCGCTCAAATCTGATGATGTTGGCAATACTCTTTGTGTATGCGTCGTTGCACTATGCTTATTCTACTATGCCAATGTTTTTATATCCCAATTCTAGAGAAATACTCAATGAATTGCATGCTGATGGAAGTAGTTTCTTTACAAAACTACCCGGGATATTGCTTATCACTATCATATTTTTTTCACTGACTATTGATAGAATAAAAGTGAAATCTCAAAGGTTCTATTTATCATTTCTGGGTGTTTTTACATCATTATTAGGTGTATACGCGCTAGCTGAGATGCCCAGTCAAACCAGCATAGAAAACTTAATTTCAATATATTGTTTTGTCTTCATAATAATTATGTCTGCTCCTCTGCTTACGTCAGAGAACATAAACTTGAATGACAACATTTCAAGTTGTTTTTTCGTATTGATGGTAATTCAGAATATAGCTTTGTTTGTCGGTTTTTATGAACTCATATCTATGCAAGCATGGGCAAGCTTTGTAAATAGCGATGACAAGGTTGTATATAGAGCAAGTTCTATATTTTTTAATCCCAATGTATATGGAGTTTGGACACTAATTACAACAATGTTTTATTCATATGCTTATCACTCAAATAAGGTAAAAAAATGGATCGTATGTGTATCTATAATTGAATCTGCTTTTGCGATATTTATTTCTGGCTCCAGAGGAGCCGCTTTTCTATTAATTTTAGGATTGTTGTTAGTAACAGTACTAAATTATAAAAACAGAATATATCTCAAATGGGTACCATTCTTTCTTGTGACTATCTTCCTTTTGGTGATTTGTGCAATAACAAAATTCTTACAATCTATCAGCTCTACAAATGATGATGTATTAAGTGTTTTTGTATTACTAGCTGATAGGTTCTTGTTATTAGTAGTTAACTTAATATCTTATTATTTGGGGGTAGGTGTACCTAGTGAATTTTCCATTGTAATACAAGGACGTCAGATTGAAGCAGGAGAGACAGACTCTGGTTGGATTACCCTATTTAACGATTCAGGATGGCTTGGGGTTTCGATCTTTTCTGGATTTATTGTGTATTTAATTTATAAAGCTAGTCAGTGTTATTTTCGAGAAAAATCAACTGCTAGTGTTTATATGCTTGTGTATTTATTATTATTTTTAATGATAGGTTTTTGGATACGTTTTCAAGTTTATCCTATTTGGATGTTCTTTTCGGTGATTTTAAGTTTATGTTACGCATACTGGATAAAGAGTGACAACAAAAAAGTACTCTTCAGGTGAGACCTTATGAGTTTGATTGTAAATGCTTACAATATTCACCAAGGTGGCGGTCTTGTGCTACTGAAAGCTTTAGTAGCTAGCTGTTATGATGATGAAGATGTTATATATTTGCTTGATTCTCGTCTTGAGGTAGGGGACTTTCAGGGTCTTAAAGGAGAAGCTATTTTCTTCAAACCTACAGTAGTTCATCGCTTGATGGCTGAGATATGGCTGTATAAAAATGTTAACCATGATGATACGGTTCTGTGCTTTGGTAATTTGCCACCAATATTTAAACTCAAGGGATATGTAACTGTTTTTTTACAGAATATTTACCTTATTGATAAAAAAACACTATCCGGTTTTTCCTTAAAAACTAGATTACGTATTTTTATTGAAAGGCAATGGTTATCTCAGTTCAAATCAAATACGAATGTGTTTATTGTACAAACATACACAATGTATAACTTGATGAGCCTTTGGCAAAAACAACATAAAGTATTTTCTTTAATAAATATTCTTCCTTTCATTGATTCTGTGCGTGATTATGAAAAGCAGATTTCTGAAACAGAAACAAGAAAGACAGTTAAAAAAGAATATGATTTTGTATATGTGGCATCAGGTGAGCCACATAAGAATCATAAGAAATTAATTGAGGCATGGGTTAATTTGTCCAAAGAAGGTTTTTTTCCATCATTATGTGTGACTCTAAATGATCACTCTCACCCCGAGTTAACCAAATGGGTAAAAGAAAAAATAAACCAGCATAATTTACGAATAGAAAACCGGGGAGCTGTTTCTAGAAAAGACGTAATAAACCTTTACGAACAAGCTTTAGCATTAATATATCCTTCTTTATTTGAATCTTTTGGCCTGCCATTGCTAGAAGCTCAAAATTTAAAATTACAAATTCTTGCATCAGAACTAGATTACGTGCGAGATTTAATTAAGCCAACAGAGTCGTTTGACCCAAATTCATCAATCTCAATAGCTCGAGCAGTAAAACGATATTTGAATCTAAATGATGAACCACTTGAAGTATTAAATGCAGAGCAGTTCATATCATCAATCCTGTCAAAGCGGTTATAAATAAGTGCGTTTGTTAGTAGTAACTCAATATTTCTGGCCTGAAACATTTATTATCAATGACCTAGTTAAACACATTCATAATATGGGACATGAGGTTACTGTGTTGACAGGAAAGCCAAATTATCCTGACGGTGTTATTTTTGAAGGTTATCTTGCCGACGATATTCAGCAAGAGAAGTATGAAGATACGATTGATGTGTTTCGCGTACCATTACGCCCAAGAAAATCCAATCAATCAAAAGACCTGATTTTGAATTATCTGTCTTTTATCTGGTCTGGATTACGTTATTTTCCCAAATTGGTCCGTTCACGTAGATTTGATGCCATACTTGTTTTCGCTCCATCTCCAATAACATCAGCAATAACTGCGATTCCTTTGAAATGGAGAAAAAAAGCACAGCTTGCTATTTGGGTTCAAGACTTATGGCCACAAAGCTTGGCTGCTACAGGGCATTTGAATAATTCATTTCTGCTTAAGCTGGTTGACTGTCTTGTGAGGGGAATTTACTTTTTTGCAGACATTCTGCTGATACAGTCCCAAGCTTTTCGTGAACCAATTGCCCGTTTGGCGAATAACAATAAAATTGTTTACTACCCTAATTCGATTGATGCGTCACTGGATTTAGGAAAAGATGAAGAACAAATTCCTCAGGAACTAAGCAGCCTTTTACAGAATAAATTTTGTGTTGTGTTCGCCGGTAACATTGGAGAGGCGCAGTCGGTCGAAACGATCGTTCGAGCAGCGGTGCAATTAAAAGACCACTCTGAGATTAGGTTGGTGATGATAGGGAGTGGTAGTCGATTAGATTGGTTACATAAACAAAAAGAAGCTCTTCAACTTGATAACCTTTATTTAGCAGGCCGTTTTCCAATGTCTGTGATGCCAGAAATTTATAGGTATGCGTCGGGATTGTTAGTGACATTGAAGAACGTGGCAATATTTTCTTTAACTGTGCCGAGTAAGGTACAGGCATATTTAGCTGCTGGTAAGCCAATCATCGCTGCTCTGAATGGCGAAGGTGCGAGAATAATTGAAGAAGCTAACGCCGGTTTTGCTTGTGCAGCAGAGGATTCAGTAGCATTTGCAAATGCCATTAATACACTATATGAAATGGATGAAATGTCACGTCACGAGATGGGTAATAATGGTCATGCGTATTTTAACGAACATTACGAGATGAAGCGTCAGGCCGCTCACCTAATCGAAATTTTAGAGCAAAGAATAATAGTAAATTAAGAGAGGATATTGATGCGTATTCTAGTGTTAGGGGCATCAGGGATGCTGGGGAATGCAGTCATGAATCATTTTGCAAAAAAAGGGCAACATGAGACATGGGGAACACTCCGAAGCCAATTGGGAAAGAAATTTTTTACAGATGATATACAATCGCGATTAATTTCATCAATAGACGTTTTAAATCAAGAGACTTTGTTAAGAGTTTTTGCTGATATACGACCTGATGTTGTTATTAATTGTGTCGGGTTGATCAAGCAGCTTAAAGACGCCAACGATCCACTACAGGTATTGCCTTTAAATGCAATGTTTCCTCACCATCTTGCGAAGTTATGTACGGTAGCTGGCACCAGGCTCATCCATATCAGCACTGATTGTGTGTTTTCTGGAAATAAAGGTAGATACACGGAAATGGATGAGTCGGATGCCAAAGATCTGTATGGTAAATCTAAATACATCGGAGAGCTGCATGATTACGCTCATGTAATAACCTTGCGTACCTCAATCATTGGGCATGAACTGAACTCGAACCATGCATTGGTAGATTGGTTTTTGTCACAGCAAGATCCAGTGAAAGGTTTTACAAAAGCCATTTTCTCCGGTTTACCGACTATTGAACTGGCAGAAGTCATTCACGATCTAATTTTACCCCAAACTGACTTACATGGTCTGTATCATGTCTCTGCCAGTCCGATCACTAAGTTTGATCTATTAAACATTGTCGCTGAAGTATATGAAAAAGAAATTGTAATTCAGCCTGATGACGAATTTGTCATTGATCGTTCTTTGGATTCAAGTAAGTTTCAGCAAGCGTCAGGATACCGGCCAACGGACTGGCATGCGTTAATTGAAAAAATGCATAAAACGCATTAAGGATTATAAGAATTATGTTTGAAAATAAGGTTTTAATGATTACCGGTGGTACAGGATCATTTGGTCACACAGTATTAAAACGGTTTCTCGATACGAATGTAAAAGAGATTCGTATTTTTAGCCGCGATGAAAAAAAACAAGAAGATATGCGTATTGCCTTAGCAAACGATAAAGTTAAATTTTATATTGGGGATGTGCGGGATTATGACAGTCTGTCTCAAGCGATGGTCGGCGTAGATTATATTTTTCATGCAGCAGCGTTAAAGCAAGTGCCTTCATGTGAATTTTATCCAATGGAAGCGGTAAAGACCAATGTGCTTGGTACTGAAAATGTACTTAATGCTGCTATCGCAAAAGGTGTCAAAAGGGTCGTATTTCTGAGTACTGACAAAGCGGTTTATCCCATAAATGCTATGGGAATATCCAAGGCAATGGCTGAAAAAGTCGTTGTTGCCAAATCTCGTTCAATTCCAGAGTCTGGCCCAGTTGTCTGTTGCACTCGATATGGCAACGTAATGGCATCCCGTGGCTCCGTCATTCCACTTTTTGTTGAGCAGATTCTGGCAAACGAGCCGCTGACGATAACTGACCCCCGTATGACTCGATTTTTAATGTCTCTTGAAGATTCAGTAGATTTAGTCTTGCATGCTTTTGAGCATGCCGAGCAGGGGGATATATTTGTACAAAAGGCACCAGCATCAACCATCGCTGACTTAGCTAATGCAATGTGTGAATTATTCGACAGTGAGTCTAAAGTGAGGGTCATCGGCACCCGTCATGGTGAAAAGTTATACGAGTCCCTGATCTCTCGTGAAGAGATGGCCAAGGCAGATGATATGGGCCGTTATTATCGTATTCCTGCAGACAATAGAGACTTGAATTACAAGAAATATTTTGTAGAGGGTGAAACGCATATCTCAGAGGTTGAGGACTACACATCACACAATACAGAGCGCCTTACAATTCCTGAAGTTAAAGAACTTCTCATGAAACTGAGTTATATGCGTGAGGTACTTAATGACTAAAGTAATGACGCTTGTTGGGACGCGTCCCGAACTTATCAAAATGAGCAGAGTTATTGCTGAACTTGATCAGCAAGTGGAACATGTTTTAGTCCATTCAGGGCAAAACTATGACTACGAGCTAAATCAGGTTTTTTTTGATGATTTAGAAATTCGAAAACCAGATCATTTTCTTAATGTTTCCGGTAATACTGCTGCTAAAAGCATTGCTGATGTTATTGCAAAGGCGGACGACGTATTTGAATTGGAAAAGCCAGACGCATTATTACTCTATGGCGATACCAATACTTGCTTGGCTGTAATTTCAGCAAAAAGACGTAAGATTCCAGTCTTTCACATGGAGGCGGGTAATCGTTGTTTCGATCAACGTGTTCCTGAAGAACTGAATAGAAAGGTTCTAGACCATCTGAGCGATATCAACCTGGTTTTGACTGAACATGCCCGCAGTTATTTGATTGCAGAAGGGATCAGCCCCGAGACCATTATCAAAACTGGTTCACACATGGAAGAGGTATTGGATTATTACATGCCAAAAATAGAAATATCAGATGTGCTTGATCGTGAAAATCTGGAACCAGGCAAGTTTTTTATTGTAAGTACTCATCGAGAAGAAAATGTTGATAGTCCGGCAAACTTGAAGCAGCTTATTAATACATTACATGCACTAGCTCAAAAATATAATTTTCCTGTAATTGTCAGTACTCACCCAAGAACTCAAAAAAGGCTTGCTGAACTTGATGACTCACCTACTCATTATTTAATTCGGTTCGTTAAGCCATTTGGCTTGCTCGACTATATAAAATTGCAAATGTCAGCGTATTGTGTAATTTCAGACAGCGGTACGCTTACAGAGGAATCCTCCTTACTGAATTTTCCAGCGATAACCATCAGAAATACTCATGAACGGCCAGAGGGTATGGATGAAGGTACATTAATAATGAGCGGGTTAACCTCAGAACGTGTTCTAGAAGCTGTTCAGGTAGTTACTAGCCAATTCTCATCAGAACCTAGATCAATCAAAAATGTAGCCGACTATTGTGGGGGAGCAGTATCAAAAAAAATAGTCAGAATAGTGCTTAGCTATATTGATTACATAAACCGAACGGTCTGGTCTAAGTAATAGTGGATGAATGAGTAGCCTTATGGGCATGAATAGATGAAAGTTTTTATTACTGGAGCAACAGGATTTGTTGGTAAAGCTTTAGTATCAGAGCTCATGCCTTTTGACGACGATATTATCGTATCTGTGCGAAATAGAACTGCGAAGTTTCCTGAGAAAGTTCAACAGATAGTTTGTACTGATCTGAGTCAGCTTAATGAAGATAATTCATTAATTGATATTTTGAGTGATGTCGATATCGTTATTCATACTGCTGCTCGTGCTCATGTAATGAGAGATTCTATTTCTGATCCACTAAGTGAATATCGAAAAATGAATGTGACTGCTACTAAAGAGCTTGCACGACAAGCTGCTGAAGCAGGTGTTAAACGCTTTATTTTTGTTAGCTCAGTAAAAGTCAATGGTGAGTCAACTTGTGATAATCACACGTTTCATGAAACAGATGTCCCCCAGCCCAGAGATGATTATGGGGTATCTAAGTTTGAGGCTGAACAGGCATTAATTGACGTAGGTAAAACCACTTCCATGCAGTTAGTGATTATTCGACCACCTTTGGTGTATGGACCAGGAGTGAAGGCAAATTTTGCAAATATCGTCAAGCTAATTAATAAAGGCTGGCCATTGCCTTTTGGTCTGGTTCACAACAGACGCTCCATGATTGCGATTGATAATTTGATAGCTTTCATCAGACTTTGTATGAGCCATCCAGCTGCTGCCAATGAATTGTTTCTGATTGCGGATAAAGAAGATATTTCCACTACCACTTTGTTAAAAAAAATTGCAAAAGCCTATGGAGTGAAGTCATTTTTACTGCCTATACCAGTGACTTTAATGTCAGTTATCGCAAAACTGTTTGGAAAAAAAGAAATGGCGGATCGTCTATTTGGGAATTTACAAATCGATACAAGTAAGGCGAGACAACTACTTGATTGGTCACCCGTTATTACGATGGATGAACAATTAGTGAAAATGGCTGATTTTGATAGAAACAAGAAATGAGATATTAATTTAATGAATCAGTTATGTATTCGTGTACTCGATATTGTATTTTCCATCATAGGTTTGCTTGTTAGTTTACCAGTGTTATGTCTGCTGTTGATCGTCGGCTGGTTCTATACGCGTTCACCAGTATTTCGGCAACGTCGAGTAGGACGAGACCAAAAAAGTTTTACTTTAGTGAAGTTTCGCACCATGCGTAAAGACACTGCCCATGTGGCAACACATTTAGCGGCGGAGTCTTCAGTGACGCCTTTTGGGAAGTTTCTTAGACGAACTAAACTCGATGAACTACCTCAGCTTTGGAATGTATTAAAAGGCGATATGAGTTTGGTGGGACCAAGGCCTTGCCTGGAAAGTCAGCATGAATTGATTGAAGCGAGAAATAAACTGAATGTATTTTCGGTGCGTCCTGGAATTACCGGCTTAGCTCAGGTCAATGATATTGATATGTCGACGCCTGAGTTGCTTGCTGAAACAGATGCCAAAATGATTGCCTCGTTTTCAGTTAAACAGTATTTCTATTTAATTTTCCTCACTTTGACTGGCAAAGGCGCGGGGGATCGTATCAGAAAGTGACTTGTGAGCCAGATCACATTCTATAAAAAGTCTGTTTGATTTCCGTGGCTTTGTTCATCTAATCTAAACATTCAGTTTCAGGAGAAACTGTTTATGGATTTAGTTTTAACACGGAGTATGGATTATGTTACGAAAATCACTTTTTGCATTAGTATTATCTCTTTTTCTGAGCAGCTCTTTTGCTTTTGCTGCCGACAAGATTGATCTCAACACGGCAACCTCTGAACAGTTGCAGATGTTAAATGGTGTTGGACCGTCAACGGCGGATGCCATTATTCAGTATCGTGATGCTCATGGTGAGTTTAAAACCGTTGATGAACTCACCAATGTCAAAGGTATCGGCGAGAAGAAACTACAACAGCTTTCTGAAGATCTGATGGTCTCCAAAAAATAAGGGTATTTGATGCAGAAAACGGCATGTCCTACATGCCGTTTTTTATTGGGACAAGCTACTCAAAAGTTGCTCTCTAAGTGCGTTTTCTTCTAATTCATCAAGTGCATTTTCACTGGCAGTGGTGATAAAAAAGATGTCTTCCACTTGGTCACCTAATGTATTAATTTTGGCGTTGATCAGCTGAACTTTGCATGCCAGAAATACTTGAGCTATGGCAGATACCAGTCCTGGTCTGTCATGTGTATGTAAAGACATCACCGTATGGTTTTGCTGAAGGTTTGTTTCAAACTCAATATTTGGTTGTGTTTTAAACAGCTTCATGGTCCTGGGAGTAATGGTTGGACTATATGGCTTCACATGAGAAGTATTGGCCAATTGTTTTTCAAGCGAGCGGGTAATCTGTCTGATATCAAGCCTGTCACCGTTCACGATGAAGGTATTTAAAGCATCATGTTCATTAGTGACGTTGATTTTGGCATCGAGAACATTCAGTTGGCATTGCTCCAGAGCTGCGGTGATAGCAGCAAAAATACCGGCTCGATCATGAGTGACAATAAAAATTTCCAGCGTCCGTTGATCGTTGTGTTTTCTTAGTGCAATTAATGGATCTTCATCAATATGGTCCAAACGTTGTTCTGATTGCCAGACAAGTTCGTCGACCGAGTGCCGTAGAAAATAATCCAAATCATATGCATGCCAGAGTTTGCCGATATCTTCCTGGATACGGCCTTTAGCAAGCAGTTTTTGCATTGCTTCCTGGTATTTCTTGTAACTTTTCTCGCGAGTACTTTTTGCCTGAGCCTCAGTGTGTTCAATCCATTGATGAGTGCTGTGATAAAGCTGTTTTAATAATGAATCTCGCCAGCCATTCCACAAGTTATTATTGGTGGCTCTGATATCGGCAACGGTTAACAGGTAGAGATAGTTGAGTCGTTCTGTGGTTTCGACTAACTCGGCAAATTTTTTGATGACATTTGGATCTTCCAAGTCGCTTTTTTGGGCTGTGGTTGACATAGCAAGGTGCTGGCGGATTAGAAAAGCGACGATATTCGTATCATATTCACTGAGGTTATGTCGCTCACAGAATGCTTTTGCATCAACCACACCTAAGACGCTGTGATCTCCACCTCGGCCTTTGGCTATATCATGGTAAATACCTGCGATATAGAGTATTTCCGGTTTAGGCAGTTGATTAAACACTTCAGAGCAAAGAGGAAACTCTTCTCTGTTTTCTTCACAGGAGAAGCGTCTTAAATTACCTACTAAAAATAGAGTGTGTTCATCAACCGTATAGGCATGAAATAAATCATGCTGCATTTGGCCGACGACGCGACCGAACTCAGGGAGGTAAGCACCTAAAACACCTAATTCATTCATTCGACGAAACTCATGCGTCACGCCTTTTGGCTGACGGATAATTTCCATAAATAAGGTTCGGTTTTTTATATCGCGGCGGAAATTATCATCAATTAAGTGTAAGTGGGCATGAATCTGACGAATAGTCGACGCTCTGACTCCTTTGAGTTCCGGGTTTTGTTGAAGAATAAGAAAGACTTCTAATAAGGCATATGGATAGTAAGCAAAGATGCCAGGGTTGATTGTTTCAAGATAGCCATTATGTGATTGGAAGCGACGATTAATTACTCTGACTTCACGAGGTTCATCGGCGAGGATAATCGTCTCTTCAAACAGCTGTAGCAAGAGACTATTCATTTGCCTGACAGAGCGGGCACAACGATAATAATCCTTCATGAATTTTTCTACAGCGAGTCGAGAGTCGTCGTCTTTATACCCCAATTTCTTAGCGAGTTCTCGCTGAAAGTCGATCATCAACTTTTCTTGTTTACGACCAGCAAGGTGATGCAATACAAAGCGGATTGTCCATAAAAAGTTTTGTGCTTTTTGTAAAGTTTCATATTCGCTATTAGCCAGAAACCCTTTTTGACGAAGTCCTTCCAGGTTTTTAACATCAAAATGTTGTTGCGCTACCCAGTTGACGACCTGAATATCTCTTAGCCCCCCAGGTGATTCTTTAATATTGGGTTCGAGGTTATTGGCCGTATCATTATAGCGCTGATGGCGATCTAACTGTTCTTGTCTTTTTAATTCAAAAAAGCGTCTAGTGTCCCAGGTTTTATTGGTGACTGTCAGTTGTTGCAGTGATTCAAACAACGCACTGTGGCCACACAATAATCGTGCCTCTAATAAGTTAGTGGCGATAGTGATGTCATCTTCTGCTTGCTGACGACATTCCTGTATCGTTCTGACGCTGTGACCAATTTCCAAGCCCACATCCCAGAGTTGAGTCAGAAAACTGGATAAAGAATCTGGTGGCGTGTCTGAGATGGATTCATCAAGTAAAATTAATACATCAATGTCAGAGTAAGGATGGAGCTCTCCGCGTCCATAACCACCTACGGCAATCAGACTGACAGGTGTGTCAACACTGATATGTTGCTGCCAGATTTGCGTCAGAATCTCATCAACAAACGAGGCGCGTTGATACACCAAGTCTTCAATAGGGCTCCCTGCATCGAATTGTTGCTGGAGATATAGCTGGCCTTGCTTTAAAGCTTGTCGACAAATTTCATTGGTGACCTCTGCATCAGAAGGAATCACTAAGTTTCCAACTTCCCAGATAGATAGAGTCTGCTGAGGCATACAACACCTTATAGATTAAACGGTTTCTTCTTCACGTAAGGTCAGAATGTCATATCCGCTATCAGTCACTAAAATGGTGTGTTCCCACTGTGCTGATAAAGAACGATCTTTGGTTACGACGGTCCAGCCATCAGGCAGTTGCCGAACATGACGTTTGCCTGCATTAATCATTGGCTCAATAGTGAATGTCATGCCTGCCTTGAGTTCGAGTCCTGTGCCCGGAGTACCGTAGTGAAGGACTTGGGGATCTTCGTGAAAGACCTGGCCGATACCATGACCACAGTACTCACGAACAACGGAAAAGTTTTCTTTCTCGGCATAAGTCTGAATGGCATGACCAATATCACCCAGACGGATGCCTGGTTTAACCATTTCAATACCGATAAACATGGATTCACGGGCAACACGACAAAGACGTTGGGCCAAGATAGAAGGCTTACCAATCTGAAACATTTTGCTGGTATCACCGTGGTAACCATCTTTGATAACGGTGATGTCGATGTTGATAATGTCGCCGTCTTTGAGTTTTTTCTCACTGGGTATGCCATGGCAGATGACATGATTAACAGAGGTACAGATGGAGCGAGGAAAACCATGATAATTTAACGGGGCAGGAATGGCTTGTTGTTCGTTGACAATGTAGTCATGACAAATCTGATTGAGTTCTTCAGTAGTGATACCGGCTTGGACATGCGGTTCAATCATGGTCAAAACGTCAGCGGCAAGTTTTCCCGCTACACGCATTTTTTCAATTTCTTCGGCAGTTTTTATACTGACAGCCATTTAAATTCCCAGCTAATTTTGAAATGAAGTTTCAGATATCAGACATAGTTTGCCGTAAATCGGCTTTGGTCACCAGTGATCATTCTAGGCCAAGTTGGTAATTGTTCTTTTCGCTTTGTTTTGTTGCTTAAGTGTGGAATAATATGCGCGCCGAAAGAAGGCAAAATCACACATGTGCCGTCACAGGTGTCGGGGTGCTATTAGGTCTGACCTAATTAGTCGACAACTGGGGTACGTGGAGGTTCAACCCCATACTATTAAAGGTATAATCATGGCTAAAACAACAATGCGCCAAATGCTTGAAGCAGGCGTACATTTCGGGCACCAAACCCGTTACTGGAACCCAAAAATGGGCCCATACATCTTTGGTAAACGTAACAATATCCATATCATCAACTTAGAACATAGCTTGCCAATGTTCAACGATGCGTTGAATTTTGTCAGCAAACTGGCTTCTAAAAAAGGTCGTATCATGTTTGTCGGTACCAAACGTGCTGCACAAGATGCGATTCGTGAAGATGCTGAACGTGCAGGTATGCCATACGTCAACCGCCGTTGGTTAGGTGGTATGTTGACTAACTTCCAAACCGTTCGCCAATCAATTAAACGTCTTGATGCTATCCAGGACATGATCGAGTCTGGCAAAACTGAAGGTCTGAAGAAAAAAGAAGTCTTAGATCTGGCTCGTGAACAAGAAAAATTAGAAAAAAGCATTGGTGGTATCCGCAAAATGGGTGGTTTACCTGATGCAATGTTTGTTATTGACGTTGAACATGAACGTATTGCTATTCAAGAAGCCAAAAAA
>Ga0031687_1114026_pt1 | contig 14104 bp, 11 predicted proteins | sample DeeseametaMP1089_FD_75012 | JGI IMG/M metagenome (GOLD analysis project Ga0031687, IMG submission 75012) | Metatranscriptome of deep ocean microbial communities from South Indian Ocean - MP1089 (Metagenome Metatranscriptome) | ecosystem: Environmental > Aquatic > Marine > Oceanic | place: South...
ATATAATAGAATTTAATTTCCCATTTATAATGGGATTTTATTTTGCTTATTAGGTAGGAATAAGTTTTGTAGCTGTTGAGTCATAATTAATTTTTTGTTCTATACAACGTATTAGCAATCTTATTGTGGAGGTGCGAGTGAGTTTTCCTTTTAAAACGTTTATTATCCATTTGTTTAGTTACCTATATTTGAAGTTAAGACTATATAAACGTATTGGTTTTTTTAAAATGAATGATTTAAAAAGAATGAAAATTTGTTCGTTTCCTGAGAATCCAAGTTTCCACAGGTTCCCTTTGATAACCAATGGTTATTCAATTGAAAAAATATTATATCTATGTGGTTTCAAGGATATGTCATACTCACCTTGGCTAACATATAACTTAATTTTCAATTGGCAAGATACAACTATAAATGAAATTGATGTAGCTAGTTATATTTCTAAATCCCATGAGCATAGTGGTAGAGAATTGACGAAAACACGGTTTGTGAATAAAGAATTAAAAGATATTTCAAAAAAGAAAGTTGCATTAATAAATAAACATGTATTTGGATATGATTTGGATGTTGATCCCCTTAGATACTTTGGGAAAGTTGTTAAGAAATCTGACTTAAATGGGTTGCATGACGGTGTGATTATTGAGTGTCCTATAGATAATACGCATTACGATGATAACTATGTTTATAATGTTTGTGTAGATAATATAAATGATAGAAATGAAGCAGTTGATTATAGAGTTATTTACATTAATGGAATTATAGACATCTTTTATGAAAAAACCCGACCTTTGAACTCTCGTTTTGATACACATAAATCTTCCTCAAAAATTAGAAGAACCAAAAGTGAGTTCTCTGATGAAGAACTTTCAAACATAACTTTATTTTGCAAAATGATTGGGGCTGACTATGGTGAAATGGATGTTCTAAGAGATAAATCTACTGGAAAGCTTTTCATTGTTGATTTTGCAAAAACACCCTTTGGTCCTTTATATGGTTTTACAAAAAAGGACAGACTGAAAGCAATTGAAGAGATTACAGTGGCTTTTATCAACAATATTTTGAGTAATAACGAACTAAATAATTCACATGAAGACACATGACCAAAAAAATAAAATTGTTTATGTCTTAGTCAGTGATCAGGCTGATCACTACACTGAAATGGCAATGGTATCAGTACATTGCGCCCGTAAATACACTCCTTCATGTTTGATTGAGTTAGTAGTAGACTTTAAAACTAGGTCAGGTTTACAAGGGCATCGCGCAAAAATATTGGATATGGTTGATGTTGTGACCGAGGTGGATGTTCAAGGGGAAAATAATGCCTTCACCAGTCGCCTGATAAAAACCCAACTGAGAAAATTTGTTAAAAATGATTATCTGTATGTTGATATTGATGCGGTGCCCGTTGCAGATTTGAGTTCGGCATTTTCGCTTGATACGGATGTTGCTATGGCTCACGATCATAATGTGCCACCAGAGAAGTTTATCTTTTACGATTATGAGCGAGAAATTTTTGATAAAACAGGCTGGCCACTACCCAAAAGATATTTTAATTCAGGTGTAATGCTAGTTAAAGACACTCAAAAAGTCAGAGATTTTTTTGATTGCTGGCATGGACTGTGGCAAGAAAATCGTAAACTTGGTTTACATAAAGACCAGCCACCGATGCACGAAGCGATTCGTCAATTAGACATGAATGTTTACGCGTTGGGACCTGAATGGAATCTTTTGGTGGGGTTGCAAAAAGGTTATGGGGGGAAAAAACCCAAAGTTTATCATTACAGTACTATTAGATTTGAAACCAGGCGAGATACTTATTTCCATACATTGGTTAAAAACCTTAAAGTTACTGGAAAAATTGATGTGGAGTTTTTGGAAAAGATAATTAAAAGCAAATATCCATGGACGAATCATACCTCATTAAGATTGAACTGGGCTGTTGGGAACTATCATTTATTACCATTATTGATTATTAAAAAACTTACCTCCAAAGCATCAAGTTAATCCAGTTTTATAATTTTTCTACAGGGAGATTTAATGAGGAAGACCAAAATTTTATCTTATCGGCCTTCTTACATCAGAAAATATGGAATTGGTTATGCGGCCACAGCTCTGACCATTGGCATGAATAATAGGAATGTTGAGTCAGATATTTTTTCCATTCAATCAGAATATGCTTACGAGTCCCCGCATGTTAAACAAGCTTTTATAAAGTGGGCATACAAGCTTCTGGTTAAACTGTTGTCTGCTGAAACATTGGCTCACATTGCTAACAAAATATTTATAAATAAGATGTCACGTTATGATATGGCTTATCTCTGGCCTGGTTGTTCCATTGACGTCTTTAAACAATTGAAGCAGAACAACAAATTAATCATCATCGAGTGCGTTAATTGTCATCAACAGGTTGCCAAAGATATTCTCGACAAGGAATCAATTTTGCTTGGTGGTGTGCAGACCCACACAATATCAAATACGGATATCGAAGAAGAAACTGCTAAATTACAGCTCGCTGATTTTGTCTTCAGTCCAAGTCCGCAGGTTACCGCATCGCTGAGAAAAATGCAGGTTGATGAACATAAGATCATTGAAACTTCTTATGGACTTAATAAAAGTGATTTAATTGATATACAAAAGCTGCCATCTTCAGAAGATGAAAAACCTTCTTTGACTGCACTTTTTGTCGGTAGTGTGATCCCTCGTAAAGGCATCCATTTGTTATTAGACTACTGGAAAACTTCGGGTGTTGAAGGAAAGCTTAAAATTATTGGTAAAATTGAACCTGTAGCTGAAGAGATTGTGAATCGTTATCGAGACGAGATATCAATTGAATTTATTCCGTTTACAAATGATCTTGCATCGCATTATAAAAATGCAGATGTTTTTATTATGCCAAGCCTGGAGGAGGGGAGTCCTTTGGTTACTTATCTGGCTATAGGCGCTGGTTTGCCTTGCTTGATTTCTCCCATGGCTGGGGAAGGGGTGGTTCGCCATAATATTGATGGCTATATTTTGCCAGCGCATGATAAAAATTCCTGGGTTGCAGCGATCCAGAAATTAGCAAATGATAAATTCTTACGTAAGAAACTTGCTTTTTCATCAAGAAAAAGAGCAGAAGCTTTTTTGTGGCCAGAAGTTGCACAAAGACGTGTCGCCGAGTTACTAAATAAATTGGGAACAGATTGAAATGAAAGTATTGGTGCTGGGTGGGGCAGGTTTTATTGGAGCACATATAGTTGAAGGCCTTTTGGCAGAAGGACATTTTGTAAGAGTGCTAGATCGTTCACATTCTTCCAGTAATCCTAAAGTTGAGTTTATCCAGATTGACTTTAACGATGTGATGACTTTATCTGAAGCTTTGATAGGCATGGATGTTGTTATTCACTTAGTGAGTACATCGGTACCCAGTACATCCAATAAAGATCCTGTAAGTGACGTAAATGGCAATCTGATAAACACCATCAGATTACTTGAGATGATGAAAGATAATGGTGTTAAAAAGATTATCTATTTTTCCTCCGGTGGAACGGTGTATGGTCACCCCCAAACAACTCCCATGGATGAGCTGCATCCCACAAATCCGGTTTGCAGTTATGGCATCGTAAAACTGGCTATTGAAAAGTATCTGAATATGTATACCGAACTATACGGTTTCACTTCGATTATTTTGAGACCTTCTAATCCTTATGGACCAGGTCAGCGACGAATGGGTGTGCAAGGGTTTATTGGCACCTGCATAAATATGGCGCTTAAGGAATCAACATTAACGATCTGGGGTGATGGATCTGTTGTACGTGATTATGTTCATGTTAACGATGTGGTAAAAGCAACCCAGAAGGCGCTTAAGTCAGATCAATCGAATATTTTTAATATAAGTAGCGGTAAAGGTTATTCGTTAAACGAAATCGTTGAGATAGTTGAGCGAAATACCCATAAAAAAATGGATATTATCTATAAAGATAAAAGAGATTTTGATATTCCAGAAATGATTCTGAACAATAAAAAAGCAGAACAGATCTTGGACTGGAAACCTTCAATCGATATTGATAGAGGTATTGCAAAAACAGTTCATGTGCTTTCAATACAAGCCAATTCTCTCTAATGGCTAATCCAGTCGCCTATATAGTCATCTCTATATGGCCTCTTCTCATTATTTATTTATTGAAGCGTTATGGCTTTGCGAAAGGGGTGTTATTCAGTTTTTTAGGGGCCTATATGTTCCTGCCTGCGGGGTTTGGTATCGACCTACCAGGAATCCCTTCATTTAATAAATTTTCTGTTACATCACTGACACTGATAGCTTATATTTTGCTATCAGGCAGTAGATTAGGATTTCGTTCACTTCCCCGGATCTACAAATTCTTAATTATCGGTTTTATTATTTCACCTTTACTCACGGTGATAAGTAACCCTAATTCATTTCTGAACTTACCTGGTCTTACTTATTACGACGGCCTAACTGGAAGTTTCGACCAGTTTTTATATATATTGCCTTTCATTATTGGCTTTAAATATTTTCGTTCCTATGAGAACCAATTCGATTTATTTAAATATCTTGCTATTTCGTCTGTAGTTTATGCTTTATTAGCGCTCTATGAAATAAGGATGAGCCCACAATTACATAATATCGTCTATGGTTTTTTTCCACACTCATGGTTGCAACAGGTTCGTAGTGGCGGCTATAGAGCAGTTGTATTTATGGGACATGGCTTATTGGTCGCCTTGTTTTTAGCAATTGGCTTAGGCTTTTGGGCCGTTATCAGAAAAACTAGGAAACCTATTCTCCCTATTGGTAATAATATTTTACTTGGTGTTGTATTAATAGCATTAGTTTTAATGAAGAGTATGGCTGCATTGATTTTTGGGCTGTTTTTATTGCTAATGATTACATATATGTCGACTAAAAAAGTGCACCTGACATCATTACTTATTGCCATACTTTTTTTAACATATCCCATTACAAGTTCAATGAAAGTTTTCCCCCATGATATTATCATTGATATTGCCTATTCGATTAACTCTGAGCGAGCACAATCACTTGAATATCGATTTAAACATGAAGAGTTGTTGCTTGAACATGCCAGCATAAAACCATTATTTGGCTGGGGGGGCTATGGGCGAAACCGGGTTCGTGATCCTGACACCGGTGAGGATTTGAGTGTGACGGACGGCAGATGGATACTTTCGTTGGGTGTTAGAGGATGGTTTGGATTTTTAATGGAGTTTCTGCTGGTTGTCTTGCCAATATTTGTTGCCTATAAAGTCCAAAAAAATAATAAGGATCTGAACAAAAATGAGCGGACATTACTGGCGGCACATGCGTTAATAGTTTCAATAATTTTGTTAGACCAAATGCCGAATGCTTCTTTTAACCCATTTTACATGTTATTGATTGGAGCATTACTGGGAAGAGCTTTTGAAATTCAATCAGAAGTAAATGAAAAAAGCACCATCGCGATGGAAAAAATTCGAGAGTCAAACTCTAATAAAGTGGATAGTGTTTAATATTAAAATCTGATTTTGAAAAATCAGCCTTAATTATCTGATGCAGTTTAACTGTGCTTGATGAGTATGAATTGATGTTCATAGATTTACATGTCGAGGTTTAGTTTGAGAAGCAACTTAATCAAGTTAAAGAAAGTTATAAAGAAGCTTTTTCTTTATAATGTTAATCGGTCTTTTAAAGCATCCGCTTATCATGGATCCACTAACAGGAAAAATGTTATTTTTCTTCTTCCGACTCAAGTTAAGCCGGCTGGAGGTTCGATTGTTTCCCATCATCATTCTGACACTATAAACGCAATGCAATATAAAAACTGTTCATCCCAAGTTTTTTATCCCGATAAACTACAACATATAGTCACTAAGTTCGTTCATAACTCTTCGTTTAAACGTGACAAAAGTTTCGATATAAAAAATGATTTTGTAATTATTCCAGAAATGATGGCGTGTCGTTATGCACCGGAATTTATTAAACTTTCCGTTAAATTTGGAATACATGTACAAAATGGCTATTCTATTGGGGTGGAACTAAGATCTAACATTGCCACATACGAAGAACTGAAAAATATCTATGATAAAGCTGATCTGATAATAGGTAATTCTTTAGATACTATTGAAAATATTAAAACAGTTTTTCCTGATATCTCTGACAAGATAATTCGATCTTATTTTGTTATAAATAAAGCCAAATATCAGCCAGTTGATAATAAAAAGAATGTCATAACCTATATGCCGAGAAAGTTAGGCAAGCATAGCCAGCTTGTGCTGCTCTTTCTTGGAGATAAGCTCCCAATGCACTGGTCATTTAAAGCCATTGATGGAGTAACAGAGCAGGAAGTTTACGACATATTTTACGAATCTAAAATTTTTCTGTCCTTTAGCGAACTGGAAGGGTTGGCCATGCCACCTGCCATGGCAGCTATGTCTGGAAACCGGGTCATTGGTTATACGGGAGAAGCAAACAAAGAATATTTTCATCTCCCATGTTTTGAAGAAGTGAATTGTGGAGACATAAAGGATTATGTTGATAAAATTTTGAAAGCGGTTGAACGTTTTGATAAAGATGAAGAGCAAATTGATACCGAATCGATTAATTATCTCAAAGAACTGTTTTCAGAGCATAAACAAAAACAGTTTATTCGTAATCTTATAGACCAAATTAACGAAAAATTATGATTGTTCATAATTCTGTTTCGAATAATCCACTTGATCAGACTCCACTGGAACTACTCGTAGTCATTATAAATTACAAAACAGCCCAAATGACATGTGATTGTCTTGAATCTCTTTTAACAGAAATTAAAGATTCGAATGTTAGGGCCGTGGTTGTAGATAATAATTCTCAAGATAACTCAGTGAAGTACATTCAAGAATGGATTGAGACTGTAAATACTAAAAAGGTGAGACTAATTGCATCAGAACATAATGGGGGGTTTTCTGCAGGGAATAATTTAGGAATTTTAAGTCATAGAGCTGAAAATTATTTACTTCTGAACAGTGATACGATTGTTCGTCCTGGAGCGATACAAAAATTAAGAGCAGAGCTTAATAGTGATTTTGCTAATGGTATTGCAAGTCCGAGGTTAGAATGGTTTGATGGCAAGCCTCAGGAAAGTTGTTTTAACCAGCACAGTATTTGGAGCGAGTTTTTATCCGCAGCAAATACAGGGCCTTTAGCAAAACTCTTAAAGAAATACGTAGTTGCTAAATCGTTGACTGATAAAGCTAGCCAATCAGAGTGGACCAGTTTCGCTTGTGTCATGATACGGAGAGAAGTATTCGAGCAAATTGGGCTATTAGATAGTGGTTTTTTCATGTATTTCGAGGATGCTGAGTTTTGTTACCGTGCACGTAATGCTGGATGGAAAATCGTTAACAACCCCGAAGCACATGTAGTTCATCTTCGTGGAGGCAGTTCCCCCTTAAAATCTCAAGCAAAATTACGTAAACGATTACCTCGGTATTTTTTTGAATCACGCACACGCTATTTTTACCTTTTACATGGCCGCAGCGGGTTATTACTCGCGAATATTTTTTGGTCATTGGGAGCGTTTGTAGCTATTTTAAGAACCGTCTTTTCAAGACAATATCAATCTAATATTGCTGAAAAACAATGGCGAGATATCTGGATAAATTTCTTGAATCCAACTAAACCCTATACCCATCCTAAATTTTATGCCAAAACCTGATTTTATTATTATTGGTGCCATGAAAAGTGCTACCAGCACGCTTCATGAGCAATTATCTTTGCAGCCTGGTTTTTTTATGTCTACTCCTAAAGAGCCAAATTTTTTCAGTGATGATCCTATTTATGATCTCGGAATAGAATGGTATGCAGATCTTTTTGCCGAGGCTAAAGAGGATGATATCTGTGGTGAGTCCAGCACTCACTACACAAAATTGCCTCATTATCCATTTACAATAGATAGAATGAAAGCTTATTTGCCTTCATTAAAACTAATTTACGTGTTGCGTCATCCTATTGAACGGCTGGTTTCACATTACATTCATCAATGGTCGCAGAATGTGATTAAAACAGATATTAATCAGGCCATTGATGAGTTCGATGAGCTTATCAATTACAGTCGTTATTCAATGCAGCTGATCCCCTTTATTCAAGCCTATGGTGCCGAGAATATTCTAATTGTTTTTTCAGAAGCCTTCCGTGTCAGGCCACAGCATGAACTAGAAAAAGTCGTACATTTTTTAGGCTATAACCATGCTGTCACCTGGTATGACGATTTACCCGAACAAAATGTCTCAAGCCAGCGTATACGACGTTTTAATGGATACGATATGTTCATCAATAACGCCGCTCTAACCTGGCTGCGGCGCAATTTTATTCCACAAAGTTTGCGTGACGCAGTTAAAAGTCAGCTGACTTTAAAAAAACGTCCTCAAATTGATGAACAACATATGTTGAAGCTGACTGAAATCTTTGATAAGGACTTACAGAAGGTAGGAAAACTGATTGGTAAAGAAATCAATCTTGATAATTATTCATTAATCTCAAAATCAGTTGATGCTTCATTAATACAAAAAATTTGATGCAATGAAAATTTGCATTTATACGCCATACTTCTATATCTACCGCCAAAAGATTAAATAAGGGCATAAGTTCAATGTTAGAACTTGGAAAAACAATTGGGGCCGTAGCGATTGGACGCAATGAAGGCGAGCGTTTAATCCGCTGTTTGCAATCATTGCAAACTGATTTAAATCGGATTGTTTATGTAGATTCTGGCTCTACAGATGGAAGTGTAGAAATAGCCCAAAATATGGGCATTATTGTTATTCAATTGGATATGGCAAAGCCATTTACAGCTGCAAGGGCCAGAAATGCGGGATTAACTACAATACTGCAACAATATCCTGATCTTAAATATGTCCAGTTTGTTGATGGCGATTGTGAGATTCAGCCTCAGTGGCTGCAAAAAGCTTTTGAATTTATGCAGACGAATCATAATTGTGCTGCTGTGTGTGGTAGACGAAGAGAGCGTTTCCCCAACAAGAGTATATACAATCAGCTATGTGATATTGAATGGGATACACCGGTGGGTGATTCCACTGCATGCGGAGGTGATGCCTTATTTAGAGTGTCGGCACTTCAAGCTGTAAATGGCTATCGAGAAAGTTTGATTGCCGGTGAAGAACCTGAAATGTGTTATCGCATGCGCCAGCTCGGTTGGAAAATTATGCGACTAGATGCTGAAATGACTTTACATGATGCGGCTATGGCGCGTTTTAGTCAGTGGTGGAAACGCAATCAACGGGCAGGACATGCTTATGCGGAAAGTTATACTTTGCATAGAAATGATGGAGAACACTTTCGGAAAAAAGAAACTCGTAGCATTGTTATCTGGGCTGCATTGATTCCAGTCATCTTTATTCTTTTAAGTTTTATTAATGATGATTTAGTGATTTTGTTGATGCTATATCCTCTACAGATCCTTCGTTTATCATTGAGATATACCAATCAGCTTAATTCTTTTTATCTTGGGTTCATTTACGCGGTATCAAACATTGTTGGAAAGTGGCCACAGTTCATGGGGGTTGTTGCATTTTTGAAAAATTATGCTAGAGGGCAACAGAGCGAGTTAATCGAATATAAATGAAACGACCAAACATCTTATTCAAAACATTGACAGGGAATTAAATGAGCGAAAAAAACATAACTGGGGTGGTGGCCAAGAATTCAATTGCTTATGTTGAAGCGATTTTTGAATGTTATGCCAACAACGAAACGGTTGTGTTACTTAGAGATAAAGATGATTCACGGATTGCAATGACCGGTGTGACCAAAATCATTGAGCCAGATAGTAAATATGGCTGGTTTAAGGCAAAACACGAGTTTAGAACCAATGATGATTTGGCTCAGATTGCTTTTACCTCTGGTACCGAGGGAGAACCTAAAGGTGTTTTGTTAACTCATCAGGCACTTTCCGATGTAACAGAACGTTTAAATTCAATCATGCAAGTAGATGAGTCAATACGCGAATATATTGGTATTCCAGCGAATTTTTCTTTTGGCTTTGGTCGATTCCGAGCAGTTTCTGCGGCGGGTGGTTATAGTTATTTACCTGAGCAAGGGTTTGACCCGGTTGAAATCAAAAACATGCTGGCTAGCAAACAAATTAATGCTGTTTCTGCTGTACCAAGTTTATGGCGTGTTTTATTAAAAAATAAAGAAATTTTCAACGAAGAAGCCAAAGCTCTGAAGTGGATTGAAATTGGCAGTCAATATATGAGTCGTCTGGAAAAAGAAGAGTTAAAAACACTTTTTCCTAATGCGATTATTGTCCAGCACTATGGTTTGACTGAAGCCTCAAGAAGCAGTTTTTTAAGAATTGATCAGATTGAAGGTGAGCATCTTGAATCGGTTGGCAAGGCTTATGGTAAAACTGAGTTCAAAATTTCTGATGAAGGACGAATCTGTATTCGTGGTCCACACGTTGCCAGACAATTATTAAAAAATGGTCAATATGTTTCCAATGTGGATGACGAAAATTGGTTCCATACCAGTGATCTGGGCCTTTTAGAATCCGGTTTTCTGTATTTTGCAGGACGTGCTGATGATCAAATCAATGCTGGTGGTATCAAGTTGTCACCAGACAATGTTGAAAGGACTATACGCGAGAAGTTGTCTATCAAAGATGGAATTTCTGTAGCCGCTTTACCTGATCCTTCAATGGGGCACAGAGTACTTGTCGGTATTTTGTCCCCGCTGTCGACACGACAGGATGAAATCAGAAAAGTAAGTATCGATATTCTTCAAACGTTTGGTATTCGAAATCCTTCGATTCTAAAAATTAAAATATTTGAACAGTTTCCCGTCACTTCAACCAATAAGGTGCAACGAAAAAAACTGGCTCAAATCTATCTTGATGAATCCGAGCTATCAGCAACATCTGTGGAACCTTACGTTGCCCCAGAAAATGATCTGCAATTAAGTTTGTGTAAGGCTTGGGAAGCTGTATTGAAGCATGAAAATATCGGTATAGATGATAATTTCTTTGAAATTGGTGGAGACTCACTAATGGCCGTCATGGCAACACATGAAATGTCTCGTGCAACCGGTATTTCATTTGATATTGGACAATTATTTACTAGTCCCACCATTAGATTATTATCTAATAAAATCAGTGAAGAAGGAGATGCTCCTGTTTCCGCGATAGTGACGTTGCAGAAATCAGGCATCAATCCGCCTTTGTTTTGTTTATTCGGTATTAATTTATATCAAAAACTTGCTGATAGTCTTGGCAAGGAGCAGCCAGTTTATGGAATTTACGTTTCTCAAGAAGAAAAGCTTTTTGAGCATGCCATGCATAATAAGCTTTCCGAGAATATTGCTACCCGGCTAGCTTCACTCTATTGTGATGCAATCATAAGGCAACAACCCCATGGTCCATACCAATTAGCAGGAATTTCATTTGGAGGTGTGGTTGCTGTGGAAGCTGCAAAGATCCTTCAGCAACGTGGTGAGGAAGTTAGCCTGGTGGTTTTACTGGACAGCATTTTACCCTCCGGTGTAAATCGTTCTGGCTGGAAAAAGTTGAAGTACGTTATTCGCAAATTTAAGGAAATAGTAGCAAGCAAGCTAGATATGCTTAGAAAAACGTCAAATGAACTGGATGCAAAATCACTTGAGAAATATCGTAAACAAGCATTTCATACAGCAATGGCTTCACATGCTATTAAGGGCGAAAAATATTCTGGTAAAGTCATTTTAATTAAGGCCAAAAATCAATCTTCCTGGGGGAGTGGAGTGCAATTTAAAGAAGATTATGGTTGGTCACCATTTTTAGCCCAACCACTTGAGATATTTTCCGTTAATGCGGCTCACCTCGAAATGATTGATAATCAAAATGCTAAAAAAGTAGCTGAATTTGTTAAGCCATTTTTAATTTGAACTTATGCGGTTAGAAATATATTTAAGAGTTTAATCAGAGGTTTTATGGGCTATTTATTAGTTTCACCCTGCCGGAATGAGGCAGCTTATATGCAAATTACTTTGGATAGCGTGGTGAATCAAACGGTGCAGCCAGATTCGTGGGTTATTGTGGATGATGGTTCTACCGATGAAACCCCGAAGATTCTGGCTGAATATGCAGAAAGATATCCATTTATTAAAGTTATTACTCGTGAAAATCGTGGGCATCGTAGTGTAGGGCCTGGCGTGATAGAAGCTTTTTATCATGGCTACAATCAAGTTGATGTTTCTCAGTTCGACTATGTCTGTAAGTTTGATTTGGATCTGGATATACCCCCTAAATATTTTGAAATTTTAATCGAACGGATGCAGCAGAATCCTCGGATTGGGACTTGCAGCGGTAAGGCCTATTTTAGGGATAAAAAAACCGGTGAACTGATAAGCGAAAAATGCGGTGATGAAATGTCGGTAGGTATGACCAAGTTTTATCGACGAACCTGTTTTGAAGCGATTGGTGGATTTGTACGCCAGGTTATGTGGGATGGTATTGATTGTCATAAATGTCGGCAAATGGGTTGGGTTGCAGTAAGTTGGGATGAACCTGATTTACGCTTTATCCATTTACGACCAATGGGCTCAAGCCAGCAAGGTATTGTTACTGGGCGTATGCGTCATGGGTTTGGCCAGTATTTTATGGGAACCGGTCTTACCTACATGACAGCATCATCGATCTTTCGGATGTTGCATCCTCCTTATTTTCTTGGTGGTGCTGCCATGTGGTGGGGATATGTGAAAAGTATGCTGCAAGGTAAGCCACGATTTGATGATAAAGAACTTGTTCGATTTATTAATAAATATCAATGGCAGTGTTTATTAAAAGGTAAAAACAAAGCGACTGAAGATCTGAATGCTCAGCAGGCAAAGGTGTGGGATCAACAATATGCCTGATAAGGCCAATTCTTCATTGCGAATAGCTTATCTGTCCCCCGAGATTCCAGCACTATCAGCAACATTTGTTTATAACGAAATATTAGAGCTCAATAAGCTGGGAGTTGAAGTAAAACCTTTTTCGGTTCATCGGCCGGGGCATCTTGCTACTGAAACAACGCTTAGTGCTTTAAGAAATAACGTTTTTCATTTGTATGAGACACCTAAATTTCAGGTTTTATCAGATAATCTGATTATGCTGTTTACTCGTCCAAGTGGATATCTTCAAGCTGCTGGAAGATTAATAAGTGATGTTTTAAATCAGGGTCTGATTTCCAGGTCTGCATTGGGTCTTGGTTATCGCTTTTTCTATGCGGCAACTTTGGCAAAACAGCTAAGACGAGGCAAAATTCAACACTTGCATGTGCATTTTGCTCATATTCCCACCGATATTGCGATGTATGCTGCGCCGATGGCAGCCGTTGGTTTTAGTGTCCAGGCGCATGCCAATGATTTATTTGAAAGGGGCTGGTTACTTAAGCAAAAGATAGCTCGGTCTGTTTTTTTTGCCACCATCTCAGAATTTAATCAACGTTTTCTTGAAGATTTAAACGCTGATTCACAAAAAATTAAAATTGTTCGATGCGGCGTTGACCAGGGATGGCAGCCTCCTGCCAAACCCACCCAAAAGAATGAGATATTCACTATTGGGACAGTCGGCCGACTGGTTGAAAAAAAAGGAATAGATACGCTTATCGAGGCTATTTCCAAACTGGTTAAAGATGAACGAAAAGTATGTTTGAAAATTGCTGGTAATGGTCCGCTGGAATCTGCCTTAAAAAATCAGGCAGCTTCACTCGGAATACCAGATGAGTCCGTCCAGTTTGTCGGTGCCTTACCCCATGATCAGGTGGCTGAATTTATAAGCGGTTTGGATGTATTTGTGTTGCCGTGTAAAAAAGACAGTAACGGTGATATGGACGGCATCCCCGTGGTGTTGATGGAAGCTATGCTTTGCCAGATACCGGTGATTTCAACTCAGCTTTCAGGCATTCCGGAATTAGTGGTAAATAATATTTCCGGTCTAACGATATCTCCTGATAATGATATTGAATTAGCCGGGGCGATAAGCCAACTTATGGACTCACCAGATACCAGGCTACGATTGGTATCAGGAGGCAAGCAACGCGTTGAGGATGAATTCTTGTTAAATAAAAATGTGGCAAAGCTTATAAAGTTAATTCAGAC
>Ga0031687_1000215_pt1 | contig 14071 bp, 8 predicted proteins | sample DeeseametaMP1089_FD_75012 | JGI IMG/M metagenome (GOLD analysis project Ga0031687, IMG submission 75012) | Metatranscriptome of deep ocean microbial communities from South Indian Ocean - MP1089 (Metagenome Metatranscriptome) | ecosystem: Environmental > Aquatic > Marine > Oceanic | place: South...
TTCCGATTCACGAAGTTTCCTTCGTCAATCTATTCGTCTAGTAGTCTTCGAGTTCTTCCATCTCAGCGCGGCGAGCCTCCCAGGCATCCTGCGCTTCTTTTGTGGTTACAAACAGACGGTCGTACTCGCGCATACCTGTACCCGCAGGAATCTTCTTACCTACGATTACATTCTCCTTCAGACCCAAGAGCTGATCCTGCTTGGCACCGATGGCTGCAGTACTCAGTACTTTGGTTGTTTCCTGGAAGGAAGCCGCTGAAATCCAGCTTACCGTACCCAATGAAGACTTGGTAATACCTTGCAGCAGCGGGCTAGAAGTAGCCGGCATTGCATCGCGGTACTGAATCAAAGTCTTGTCACTACGCTTAAGGTAAGAGTTTTCTTCCCGCAGCTGACGCAAGGTCACCAACTGACCAGCACGCAGCTTGGTAGACTCACCAGCATCGGTGATCACCTTCTTGTCGTAGATCCAGTCGTTCATTTCCAGGAAGTCGTAGCGTTCTACTGCTTCACCCTCCAGGAAGGACGTATCACCGGCATCTTCGATTTGCAGGCGGCGCATCATCTGACGCACGATCACCTCAATGTGCTTGTTGTTGATGGTAATACCCTGAGAACGGTATACTTCCTGTACACCATTTACGAGGTAGGTCTGTACGGCGAAAGGTCCTTTGATATTCAGAATATCACGTGGAGCAATCGCACCATCCGACAGCTGTGTTCCCGCGCGAACGAAGTCACCTTCCTGTACCAGGATGTGCTTCGACAGGTTGATCAGGTACTTACGGCGCTGACCATCCTTAGCCGTTACGATTACCTCACGGTTACCGCGCTTGATCTTAGGACTGAAGGCTACAACACCGTCGATCTCAGATACTACTGCTGGGTTCGATGGGTTACGCGCTTCGAAGAGTTCCGTTACACGTGGAAGACCACCGGTGATATCCGCGATCTTACCCATCTGGCGTGGAATCTTAACGATCTTCTCACCGGAAACAACCTCCTGGCCATCTTCGATAGAGATATAAGAACCTACCGGAAGGTTATAAGAGCGCAGTTCTTCACCGGTCTTGCTTATAATCTTAATTGTAGGAATCTTACGCTTCTTCTTAGAATCGATGATCACCTTCTCAGCGTAGCCGGTTTGATCGTCACGCTCGATGCGGAAGGTCACACCTTCTTCAACGTCTTCGAACTTCGCCACACCACTGAATTCAGAGATAATCACTGCGTTGAATGGATCCCATTCACAGATCACTTCTCCTTTCTTCACTTTCTGGTTATCCTTCACGTGCAATACCGCACCGTAAGGAATGTGGCTTGAACCATACTGACGGCCAGTCTCAGCATCAAGGAAACGAATCTCACCCGTACGAGAGAGTACAATATTGACCTTGTTACCTGCTTCGTCGGTATTTTCAGTAACACGAATACCGTCGAATTCCAATTTAGCATCGAACTTCGAAGTCAGCTCCGACTCAGTTTGGCTTACACTTGCAATACCACCTACGTGGAAAGTACGCAGCGTAAGCTGAGTTCCTGGTTCACCGATCGACTGGGCAGCGATAATACCTACGGCATCACCTTTCTCCGCAATTCGGCCAGTCGCCAGGTTCTTACCATAACACTTGGCACAAACACCGCGCTTCGTATCACAAGTAAGTACGGAACGGATATAAACCGTTTCTACTCCTTCCTCCTCAATATAGCGAGCAGTAGGCGCATCAATATATTCACCAGCAGCCAGGATGAGTTCATCCGATACTGGGTGAGTAATATCATGAAGGGTATAACGTCCCTCGATACGGGAAACAAGCCCTTCAATTACTTTTTCATTATCCTTCAGAGCAGTAGTTTCCAGACCACGCAGTGTGCTACAGTCTTCTTCCATTATTACTACGTCCTGAGATACATCCACCAGACGACGTGTCAGGTAACCGGCATCGGCAGTTTTCAAGGCCGTATCGGCCAGACCCTTACGGGCACCGTGCGTAGAGATAAAGTACTCCAGTACCGACAATCCGTCTACGAAGTTCGAGAGGATTGGGTTTTCGATAACCGCACCTCCGCTATCACCAGACTTCTTCGGCTTGGCCATCAGACCACGTAATCCACAAAGCTGCTTAATCTGCTGCTTCGAACCACGTGCACCGGAATCAAGCATCATGTACACTGAGTTGAAGCCCTGCTTGTGTATAGAAAGCTCCTTCATCAGCGTATCCGTGATACGGTTATCCGCGTAGGTCCACTTGTCGATGATCTGGTTGTAACGCTCGTTGTTGGTAATCAGACCCATGTTGTAGTTATCCCACACTTCGTCAACTTCCGACTGTGCCTGCTCTAGCATATTCAGCTTGATGGAAGGCGTAATCAGGTCACCCAAGTTAAAGGACAAACCACCTTTGAAGGCCCACATAAAGCCCATTTCCTTGATCTTATCCAGGAAAGTGGCAGTCACACCAAAGTCGGTACGCTCCAGGATGTCACCGATTACCTTCTTCAAGTTCTTCTTGGTCAGAAGTACGTTGATGTAAGGCACCATTTCCGGAACAGCCTTATTAAAGAGAACACGGCCAGTAGTTGTATCAATCAACTTATGAACCATTTCCTTCTCTTCATTCTCCACCCGTGCGCGAACTTTGATCTTAGCGTGCAGGTCGAGCTGGCCTTCGTTGTAGGCAATCATTACCTCCTCTTCGGAGTAGAAAGCCCGGCCTTCGCCCTTCACCTTGATCTCGTCGGTTGAGCTACGCTCTTTGGTGATGTAGTACAGACCCAATACCATGTCCTGCGAAGGCAGGGTAACAGGCGTACCATTCTGAGGGTTCAACATGTTGTGCGCCGACAGCATCAGTACCTGAGCTTCCAGGATAGCAGCCTGGCTCAATGGTACGTGTACCGCCATCTGGTCACCGTCGAAGTCGGCGTTGAAGGCACCACACACCAATGGGTGAAGCTGAATTGCTTTACCTTCGATCAATTTCGGCTGGAAGGCCTGAATCGAAAGACGGTGCAGCGTCGGGGCACGGTTAAGCAGTACCGGGTGACCTTTCAGGATGTTCTCCAGGATTTCCCAGATGATTGGCTCCTTACGATCAACCAATTTCTTGGCAGACTTTACAGTCTTAACGATACCACGCTCAATGAGCTTACGGATTACAAAAGGCTTAAACAGCTCGGCCGCCATTCCTTTTGGAATACCACATTCGTGCAACTGCAGGGTAGGTCCTACTACGATTACCGAACGACCAGAGTAGTCGACACGCTTACCGAGAAGGTTCTGACGGAAACGTCCTTGCTTACCCTTCAGAATATCACTCAATGATTTCAGCGCCCGGCCACCTTCAGCCTTAACGGCATTCGACTTACGTGAGTTATCGAACAGCGAGTCTACTGCTTCCTGCAGCATTCGCTTCTCGTTACGCAAGATCACCTCAGGAGCTTTAATCTCCAGCAGACGCTTCAAACGATTGTTACGAATAATTACCCGGCGGTACAGGTCGTTCAGGTCAGAACTGGCGAAACGGCCACCATCCAGTGGTACCAATGGGCGCAGTTCCGGTGGAACAACCGGCAAGTATTGGATAATTGTCCATTCCGGACGGTTCTCTACGCGAGTCTGAGCATCACGGAAAGCTTCCACAACGCGCAGACGCTTGAGAGCCTCTGATTTACGCTGCTGGCTGGTTTCCGTATTCGCCTGGTGACGAAGGTCGTAAGACAACTGATCCAACTCCAGACGCATCAGCATATCGCGAACGGCCTCGGCGCCCATCTTAGCGATGAACTTGTTAGGATCTTCTTCGTCCAGCATCTGATTCTCAGCTGGCAGGGTATCCAGGATATCCAGGTATTCTTCCTCTGTCAACAACTGGTTTACTTCGATACCGGCTTCACCCTTGATACCAGGCTGAATAACCACGTAACGCTCGTAGTAAATGATCGACTCCAGTTTCTTGGATGAGAAACCGAGGAGGTAACCAATTTTGTTAGGAAGAGATTTGAAAAACCAAATATGTACAACAGGCACAACCAACTTGATGTGCCCCATGCGCTCACGCCGTACTTTCTTCTCCGTTACTTCTACACCACAGCGATCGCAAACAATGCCCTTATAACGTATACGCTTGTACTTACCACAGTAACATTCGTAGTCCTTCACAGGACCAAAAATCCGCTCGCAGAACAGGCCATCACGTTCCGGCTTGTACGACCGGTAGTTGATGGTCTCAGGCTTCAATACCTCACCATAGGAACGCTCCAGAATATCGTCCGGAGAAGTTAGGCAGATGGTGATGTTATCGAAGTTCTGCTTCTGTACATTATCATTCTTTTTGAATGGCATATGAACGATTTTGAAAAAACCTATTTAATTAAAATTCAGGGTGGGCCGCCCTTCATGACGGCCCGCAGGACATCCGACCTTAGTCAAACTTGATATCCAGTGCCAGACCACGTAGCTCGTGCATGAGTACGTTGAACGACTCTGGAATGTTTGGCGTAGGCAGGTTGTCGCCTTTCACGATCGCCTCGTAAGCTTTAGCACGGCCCTGGATATCGTCAGACTTCAGGGTAAGCAACTCCTGCAGGATGTTACTTGCACCAAAGGCTTCCAGTGCCCATACCTCCATCTCACCAAAACGCTGACCACCAAACTGTGCTTTACCACCCAGCGGCTGCTGTGTAATAAGCGAGTATGGTCCGATCGAACGAGCGTGCATCTTGTCGTCTACCATGTGCGATAGTTTCAACATGTAGATCACACCTACCGTAGCCTGCTGGTGGAAGCGGTCGCCCGTTTCACCGTCGAACAGGTACGTTTGTCCGAGTGATGGCAAGTTAGCCTTCTGGATGTACGTTTCAATCTCGTCCTGGCTGGCACCATCGAAGATTGGCGTTGCAAACTTAACGCCGAGCTTCTCACCGGCCCATCCAAGTACCGTTTCGAAAATCTGTCCGAGGTTCATCCGTGAAGGTACACCCAGCGGGTTCAGGATGATATCTACCGGAGTTCCGTCTTCCAGGAATGGCATATCCTCATCACGAACGATACGAGACACGATACCTTTGTTACCGTGACGACCGGCCAACTTGTCACCTACTTTCAGCTTACGCTTCTTAGCCAGGTAAACTTTCGCCAGCTTGAGTACACCTGCTGGAAGTTCGTCACCAATAGAGATGTTAAACTTCTCACGCTTGTGGCGGCCGATTTCCTCGTTCACTTTGATGCTGTAGTTGTGCAGCAGGCGAGCGATCAGTACGTTCTTATCTTTATCCTCAGTCCAGTTGGTGTAGTCAACCGTAGTGTAATCCAACTCACGCAGGATTGTTTGGTTGAACTTCTGTCCCTCCTGGATTAACATTTCGCCGTAGATGGTCTTCACTCCCTGAGAAGTCATGTCAGCTACCAGTAAGTTCAGCTTATCTACCAGGATTGTCTTGAGTTCGTTCAAGGCAATCTTGTGCTGGTCTTCCAGTTTAGCCAACTGTACTTTCTCCTGCTCCTTCTGCTTCTGATCCTTCTTCGCACGAGCGAACAACTGCTTGTTAATAATAACGCCTTTCAGTGATGGTGGCGCTTTCATTGATGCATCTTTAACATCACCGGCCTTATCACCGAAGATAGCACGCAGCAGTTTTTCTTCCGGCGTAGGATCACTTTCTCCTTTCGGAGTGATCTTACCAATGAGGATGTCGCCTTCCTTCACCCAGGCGCCAACACGGATGATACCGTTTTCGTCCAGGTCTTTGGTGGCTTCCTCACTTACGTTAGGAATATCGTTGGTCAGTTCTTCCTCACCTAGCTTGGTATCGCGCACGTCCATTTCGAAGTGCTCGATGTGTAGAGAAGTGAAGATATCTTCGCGAACTACGCGCTCTGAGAGTACGATCGCATCCTCAAAGTTGTATCCTTTCCAAGGCATGAAGGCTACCTTCAGGTTTTGCCCCAGTGCCAATTCTCCTTTCTCCGTAGCATAACCATCACAAAGAATCTGGCCTTTTACTACGCGCATACCGCGGCGTACGATCGGCTTCAGGTTCACACAAGTACCCTGGTTAGTACGCAGGAACTTGGTCAGTTTGTAGGTCTTGCGGCTATCTTCGAAAGAAACCAGCTTCTCCTGGTCAGTACGGTCGTAGCGGATTACAATTTCATTCGCATCCACATAATCAACCACACCATCGCCTTCGGCATTGATCAACATGCGAGAGTCACGAGCAACCTTACCTTCCAGTCCAGTACCCACAATTGGAGAACTTGGGCGGATCAGTGGTACAGCCTGACGCTGCATGTTTGACCCCATTAAGGCACGGTTGGCGTCATCGTTTTCGAGGAATGGAATCATCGAAGCCGATACCCCTACAATTTGGTTCGGGGCTACGTCCATATACTCGATCTCTTCCGGCGTCAATACTGGGAAGTCACCGTGCTCGCGGCACTTAATACGGTCGCTCTCGAAGGCACCTTTCTCCGTAACCGGAGCATTGGCCTGAGCAATCCGCTTATAGTCTTCCCCTTCTGCCGAAAGGTAGATAGGATCACCGGCCATCACCACATTGCCTTCTTCAACGGCACGGTATGGTGTTTCCAGGAAGCCCATCTTGTTCACTTTCGCGTGTACACACAGGGTGGAGATCAGACCAATGTTCGGACCTTCCGGAGTTTCGATGGTACAAAGACGGCCGTAGTGGCTGTAGTGTACGTCACGAACCTCGAAACCGGCGCGCTCACGACTCAGACCACCAGGTCCGAGAGCGGAGATACGACGTTTGTGTGTGATTTCTGAAAGTGGGTTGGTTTGGTCTAGGAACTGAGACAGCTGGCTGGTACCAAAGAAAGAGTTGATCACACTTGAAAGGGTACGAGCGTTGATCAAGTCTACTGGTGTAAACACCTCGTTATCACGAACATTCATACGCTCACGGATGGTACGGGCCATACGAGCCAGACCAACACCGAACTGAGCATACAACTGCTCACCTACGGTACGCACACGACGATTAGACAAGTGATCGATATCATCGATTTCTGCCTTTTGGTTCATCAGTGCAACCAGGTAGGTTACGATTGCGATAATGTCTTCTTTGGTAAGTACCAAAACCTCAGTAGGCGTTTCCAACTCAAGCTTACGGTTGATCTTGTAACGACCAACTTCACCGAGGTTGTAACGCTTATCTGAGAAGAACAGCTTATCGATAATACCACGTGCCGTTTCTTCATCCGGCGGATCGGTACCACGAAGCTGCTTATAGATATACTGAACCGCTTCCAACTCAGAGCTAGAAGGGTCTTTTTGCAGTGTATTGTAGATAATGGAGTAGTCCATATCGATTTCATCCTTCTGCAGAATGATGGTATCCATCTCTGCGTTGAGGATCAACTCGATATTGTCTTCGTCCAGTACGATATCACGCTCGAGAATGATTTCGTTCCGTTCGATGGTTACCACCTCACCAGTATCTTCATCTACGAAGTCTTCCGTCCATGAACGCAATACCCGGGCAGCCAGCTTACGGCCCAAAGAAGCCTCGAGGCTTTCGCGGGTAGCGGATACTTCATCGGCCAGGTCGAAGATGTCAAGGATAGCTTTATCCGAGTCAAAACCGATAGCCCGTAGAAGAGTGGTAACAGGGAACTTCTTCTTACGGTCGATGTAAGCATACATCACCGTATTGATATCAGTGGCGAATTCCATCCAAGCACCCTTGAACGGGATAACCCGTGCAGAGTAGATCTTGGTTCCGTTAGGGTGGAACGACTGACCGAAGAATACACCAGGTGAACGGTGCAACTGAGATACAATTACCCGCTCAGCACCATTGATTACAAAGGTACCTTTGGGGGTCATGTAAGGGATGTTACCCAGGAATACATCCTGAACGATAGTCTGGAAGTCGACGTGCTCTTCGTCATTACATGACAATTTGAGCTTCGCCTTCAGCGGAACGCTGTAGGTCAGACCACGTTGGATACACTCATCGATGGTGTAACGGGGGGGGTCAACAAAATAATCTAAGAACTCAAGAACAAAGATGTTCCGGGCATCCGTGATGGGAAAGTTTTCCTGAAACACTTTGTAAAGCCCCTCATTCATCCGATTTTCCGGTGTCGTTTCTAACTGGAAAAATTCCTGAAAGGAACGCAGCTGGATTTCGAGCAAATCAGGTGATGGAGAGCCTAATTTAATCTTGCCGAAGTTTACGCGTGCTTCTTCAGCTTTTAGCAGCTTGCCGTTTGACGTCATGTGCAAATTGCGTTTTTTATACCCATTGCCGATCCTGCACCGGCGGGGATGATTTTGCTAGATTTCTCGACTGATGGAGTTGATAGTAATGCTGGGTTTAACAACTTCACAAGGCAACTCAATCTGGCATAATCCATTGATTATACCGTAGCCAACTTATTTATACAACTTTCAGTACTAAAAAGTTGCTCAAGAGGCCATTTTTCTATACGACGATAGGCTTAGCCATAGGATACCATCCCTAGCTAAGCCTCAGTGTACTTAGTGGCCAGACTTTTCCCAGAGAAAAGCCTGGCTACTGTACAAATTGGAGAAGTAAATTACTTCAGCTCAACAGATGCACCAGCATCCTCGAGAGCTGTCTTGATGCTTTCTGCTTCTTCCTTAGGAATACCTTCCTTGATCGTTGAAGGAGCACCGTCTACCAGTTCCTTAGCCTCTTTCAGACCAAGACCCAATAGGCTCTTCACTTCTTTAACAACCTTCAGTTTTGCAGCACCACCAGAAGTCAGTACCACGTCGAAGTCGGTTTTCTCCTCAGCACCGCCAGCGTCGCCGCCTGCACCAGGACCAGCAGCAACTGCAACAGCAGCAGCAGCAGGCTTGATACCGTACTCTTCTTCCATGATTGTAGCTAACTCATTTACCTCTTTAATGGTAAGGTTAACCAGTTGTTCTGCAAAAGCTTTTAGATCTGCCATGATAAATTATTTGTAAGTGTTGGACGATTAAAATAATCGTGCGCAAACAGCTTGGAAGCCAAAAATTGATGAATTAATATTCGACTGTCGTTACAGTCCATTGTTCTTATCCTTCGCGTTGCTCGAGTGCCTTCAACAGACCCGATAGCGTATTGCCACCTGAGTTCAGTGCACCCATAACGTTCTGGATAGGTGATTGGAGCAGTCCCAACAGATCGCCCAACAGCTCTTCCTTAGATTTAAGGTCAGACAGGGTACCGAGTTGGTTATCTCCTTTATAGATCGCAGAATCGATATAAGCGGCCTTCAAGATAGGGCGCTCATCTTTTCCACGAAAATCTTTGATTACACGAGCAGGTGCATTAGCTACTTCAGTAAAGAGGATAGCTGTTGGTCCTTTGAGGGCGTCAAACAACTCACCGTAGTTGTTCTCTTCCGGAAGTGCTTCAAGCGCCTTACGTGCCAGTGTATTCTTTACAACCTGCATCTGGATGCCTTTCTCGAAAAGCATTGCACGCAGCTTATTGACTTGTTCAACCGTGAGAGTTGAAGCGTCAGTAACGTAGAAGAACTCTGAATTCGAAAACTTCTCCTTCAGCGCTTCTACCGCAGCTACTTTCTCTGTTCTGGTCATGATTAGCCTGTTTTAGAAGTTATCGAATTGATTTAGGATCTATCTTGATACCTGGGCTCATAGTTGAAGCCACAGTTACACTCTTCATGTAGTTACCTTTTGCAGAAGAAGGCTTCATACGTACCAGGGTACCCAGAAGTTCGTTTGCGTTATCGGTGAGCTTTTCTGAAGAGAAAGATACCCGACCAATAGAAGAGTGAATGATACCAAATTTGTCGACGCGGAAAGAAATCTTACCACCTTTCACGTCGTTTACTGCTGCACCAACATTAGGTGTTACAGTACCGGTCTTGGGGTTAGGCATCAAGCCACGAGGACCAAGAATACGACCCAAACGACCAATTTTGGCCATTACCTGTGGCATTGCTACCACTACGTCGAAATCAGTCCAACCACCAGACACTTTCTGAATCAAGTCGTCGAGGCCTACGAAGTCGGCACCCGCTTCTCTAGCTTCTTCTTCCTTGTCAGGCGTACAGAAAACTACAACACGCTTCGTCTTACCGGTGCCGTGAGGCAGAGTTACCGTACCACGAATTGCCTGGTCGGCTTTACGTGGGTCAACTCCAAGGCGAACGTGCACATCAACGGAAGCATCAAATTTGGTGAGGTTTACATCCTTCACCAGGCTCATTGCTTCTGCCAACTCATAGAGCTTAGTGGAATCCACCTTGGCATTCGCTGCCGCTCTTTTTTTGCTGATCTTTGCCATGAAAAATATTTGAGGTAGTAACGTTCTGAAAACTCAGAACTCCCTACTGTTTAATAATTATCGAATTAGTTTTCTTGTTCCCAGGGAGGAGTACCACTCACGGTAACACCCATGCTACGAGCTGTACCTGCAATCATTTTCATTGCAGAATCAATAGTCATAGCGTTCAGGTCGGCCATCTTATCTTCAGCGATTGCCTTTACCTGATCCCAGGTCACAGAACCTACCTTATTACGGTTAGGCTCAGAGCTACCTTTTTTCAGCTTTGCTGCTTCCATCAACTGCGCTGCTGCAGGGGTAGTCTTGATAACAAAGTCGAAAGACTTGTCCTTGTATACAGAGATCACTACTGGCAGGAGCTTACCCTGAGAATCTTGTGTAGCAGCATTAAAGCGCTTACAAAATTCCATGATGTTCACCCCTTTGGCACCCAATGCGGGACCTACTGGAGGAGCAGGGTTGGCCGCGCCACCGCGAACCTGTAGTTTGATAAACGTTTCGAGTTCTTTTGCCATTGCAATTTTCTTTTCGGAAACCTCTGACTGCCTTGCCTTGGGGAAGCGATTCCTCGGTTAGAAGGACCGTAGCGCAACAATTGGATTCCCTACCTCAGTAATAAAAATACTTAAGAGGTCTTTTCAACCTGCATGAAATTCAGTTCGACTTCGGTACCACGACCGAAGATCTTCACGATAACTTTCAGCTTTTTCTTCTCTTCGTTCACCTCTTGGATGTCTCCAACAAATTCGCTGAAAGGACCGTCTATAATCTTTACTGTCTCCCCTACAATGAAAGGTTCGATCAGTGATTCGCCCATATCCTGTGATTCATCAACCTTACCTAACATCCGATTAGCTTCGGATTCCCGCATTGGGATAGGATTAGTCTTACCCAGGAAATGGATTACATTAGGAATATTGGCAATTGCCTGAACGATTTCTCCAGAAAAGCGCCCCGGAATTGCTTCTACCAAAATATATCCAGGAAGAATATTACGCTCAGAGATGACTTTCTTGCCATTTCTGATTTTGTAAACCTTTTCAGTAGGTACCAAAACCTGGGTTACGGCATCAGACCACTTAGAACGCTGAATTTCCAATTCAATTCGTTCTTTGATCTTACGCTCTTTTCCACTGATAACCCGAAGTGAATACCACTTTTTTTCCTCGGACATAATTGTTCTACTCGTGATTGAAAAAATTAACCGATACCGTACAGAAGATTGGTAGCGAACTTAGAAACTGCATCCATCGCCAAGATCAACAAGGCAAAAATGATAGAAGCAACGATCACGAGGATGGTGTTACTTTGCAGGCTAGACCAAGTAGGCCACGTCACTTTGTGCACCAACTCATTATAACTTTCCCGCAAGTACAACTTGATCTTATCCATTATAAAACGTCTTCTTGTGGCACGGGCAGAGAAACTCCCGCAAAGGCGGATAAACTTTTCGCTACTCTACCCGTCGTACTAAACAAAAGCGAAAAGCTATAATTATTACGGGTAGAAAGACTTCCCGATGCAGCTCATTTGCATTTGCTTGTCATTGGGATAAACTTTTCGCTCTCTACCCGTAATCTAACGGTAACGAAAAGTTGTCTGCTATTGCACGGGTAGAGAGACTCGAACTCCCAGCCCCTGGTTTTGGAGACCAGTGCTCTACCAATTGAGCTATACCCGTGTATGTGTTAGGTTTGGCACCTTGCATTCAACAACTCAAAAGCTGTTAAAACATGCTTAATGCATCATGGTCCCGCACTTTTACCGGACGCTAAACCTCTGTGTATTTTAAACGTGAGAAATCGGAAGGTGATAAAATTCACCTCCCGACTTCTTCAAGTTATCTATATCGATAATATAAATTCCGCTAGGGAAACTATATTACTCAAGAATCTTAGTTACCTGACCGGCACCTACGGTACGACCACCCTCACGGATAGCGAAACGCAGACCTTCGTCCATGGCAATCGCAGTGATCAAGTTCACTTCCAGGGTAACGTTGTCACCAGGCATTACCATTTCAACGTTTTCTGGCAGCTTAACGTCACCAGTTACGTCAGTGGTACGGAAGTAGAACTGTGGGCGGTAACCGTTAAAGAATGGTGTGTGACGACCACCTTCATCCTTACCCAGTACGTATACCTCACACTGGAACTGCTTGTGTGGCTTAATTGAGCCTGGCTTACAGATTACCTGACCGCGCTTGATCTGGCTCTTTTCAATACCACGCAACAACAAACCTGCGTTGTCACCTGCCTGACCTTGGTCAAGGATCTTACGGAACATCTCTACACCAGTTACGGTTGACTGCATTGGCTTCTCGCCATCTTTCATCAAACCTACGATCTCAACAGGATCACCAGTGTGAATGATACCACGCTCGATAGAACCAGTAGCAACAGTACCACGACCAGTGATCGAGAATACGTCCTCTACAGGCATCAGGAATGGCTTATCTACATCACGCTCAGGAAGAGGAATGTGCTCATCCACTGCGTTCATCAATTCCATGATTTGAGCTACACCATTAGCATCGCCTTCGATAGCTTTCAGTGCAGAACCCTGGATTACAGCAGCGTCGTCACCGTTGTAGTCATAAGAGCTCAACAATTCACGAACTTCCATGTCAACCAGTTCCAACATTTCTTCGTCGTCAACCAGGTCAACTTTGTTCATGAATACTACGATGTTAGGTACACCTACCTGACGAGCCAACAGGATGTGCTCGCGAGTCTGAGGCATAGGACCATCAGTAGCAGCAACTACCAGGATGGCACCGTCCATCTGAGCCGCACCCGTTACCATGTTCTTTACATAGTCGGCGTGACCAGGACAGTCTACGTGACCGTAGTGACGGCTGTCCGTTTCATATTCTACGTGAGCGGTATTAATAGTGATACCACGCTCTTTTTCTTCAGGAGCAGAGTCGATGCTAGAGTAGTCTTTAACTTCTCCTTTACCTCCGAACTTCTCATGCAGTACTTTGCTGATTGCCGCAGTCAACGTTGTTTTGCCGTGGTCAACGTGACCGATGGTACCAATGTTTACGTGAGGTTTTTCCCTCTGGAAAGTTTCCTTAGCCATCAGTTGTTTTTTTTGGAAACAAAAGGTTAATAATTAAATTACGTTTGTACGAGCAGTCCTAAAACCACTCGGCCACGCAAAAAACGTGGCGGCAATAGAGCCAATGGCGAGATTTGAACTCGCGACCCCTTCCTTACCATGGAAGTGCTCTACCCCTGAGCTACATTGGCAAGAACTATTGTTTTTTAGCTCTTGCGCTAAAAAAGTAGAGCGGAAGACGAGACTCGAACCCGCGACCCTCAGCTTGGAAGGCTGATGCTCTACCAACTGAGCTACTTCCGCACTTGTCCGCCGAAGCTTTAGCAGGTGACACTAGGCCACTTGCCAAACTCTTTCGGGGAGTAGCTCGCCTTCGCTAAAGCTATGACGAGCAAAGTGGGGGTGATAGGATTCGAACCTATTCAGCCGAAGCACTGGATTTACAGTCCAGCCCGCCTCTCCAACTGCGGCGCACCCCCTTTTTCAAAGAACATTTCTAAGAAAATCAAGAGCCAGTAGAGGGACTCGAACCCCCGACCAGCTGATTACAAATCAGCTGCTCTACCAACTGAGCTATACTGGCGTTTTTTCAACTTTTCCCGCTCTTGGCGAGAGTACCCTGAGATCATTTTCCCAAAGCGATTGCAAAGATATACCTATTCACTAAAAGAAAAAACTTTTGTCAACTTTTTTTTGTGTGCTTTCTAAGTTCTTT
>Ga0031687_1114991_pt1 | contig 13811 bp, 29 predicted proteins | sample DeeseametaMP1089_FD_75012 | JGI IMG/M metagenome (GOLD analysis project Ga0031687, IMG submission 75012) | Metatranscriptome of deep ocean microbial communities from South Indian Ocean - MP1089 (Metagenome Metatranscriptome) | ecosystem: Environmental > Aquatic > Marine > Oceanic | place: South...
ATTTAATTTAATTTAACAAATTAATCTACAAAAGAGATGAATCCCATCTGAGAAGCATCACCTAGTCTTGCATCAGCCAGTTTAACGATTCTAGTGTATCCACCATTTCTCTCTTTAAACTTTGGAGCAACATCAACAAAAAGCTTTCTTACTGCATCTTTGTTGTTAAGTTTGCTATAAGCAAGTCTTCTGTTAGCAACAGAGTCAGCCTTAGCTAAAGTAACTAGTTTTTCTACGTATGGTCTTAAAGCCTTCGCTCTAGTATGAGTCGTCTTGATTTTCCCGTGGTCGATTAGATCGATCGCTAGGTTTCTCATCATTGACTTTCTATGCGCAGGAGTTACACCTAATTTGTATTTATGTTTTCCGTGTCTCATAAATATCTCCTATTCATCACCTTTTTCTTGAACTTGTTTCATAATGCTGTCGACTTTCATTCCAAGACCTAGACCCATTTGTGCAAGAAGCTCTTTAATTTCATTTAAAGACTTTCTACCAAAGTTCTTAGTTCTTAGCATTTCACCTTCTGTCTTAGAAACTAGCTCGTAGATATACTTAATATTTGCATTTTGCAAGCAGTTTGCAGATCTTACTGACAACTCTAGCTCAGAAACTGGCTTTAATAGAGCGTCGTTAGTAGGAGAGCTTGATTTGCTTGCTACTTTTTGAGTTTTCTCAACTGGAGCATCCTCATCTTCAAAGTTAAGGAAAACTGCTAGTTGATCTCTAAGGATTTTTGCTGAGTAAGCGACAGCATCAACCGGATCAATACCAGCATTAGTCCAAACCTCTAAAGTGAGTCTGTCGTAATCAGTTCTCTTCCCAACCCTTGCGTTAGTTACAGAATAGTTTACTCTGTGAACTGGAGAGAAAAGAGTATCTAGAAAGATCCATCCAACAGGAAGATCAAACTTTTCTTTGTTATCTACAGATGAAACGTAACCTTTACCTCTAGCAACTTTAATTTCCATTCTGATTGAACCACCAGAAGAGATATTACAAATAACATGCTCAGGGTTTAAAACCTCAACGTTTGCATTTTCAGCAATACTAGAAGCAGTCACAACACCTTCGATATTTTTCTCAAGAACAAGATTTACTTCTTCTTTATCGATAATTTTAAATTGTACCTCTTTAAGGTTAAGGATGATTTCAGAAACCTCTTCCTTAACGTTATTGATAGTTCCAAACTCGTGTTCTACACCATCAATCTTAACTGCCACAATACCAGCACCCTGAAGAGAAGAAAGAAGTACTCTTCTCAAGGAGTTACCAAGAGTTAATCCGTAACCTCTCTCAAGTGGTTTCGCGATAAACTTTCCATAACTAGGCTTTAATTGATCTTTATCAAGCTCCAGCGCAGCTGGCCTGATCATATCAATCCAATTTTTAGCAGCAAATGAATTAGCAACTGACATTAGGGTCTCTCCTTATTTATTAAACTCTTCTTCTTTTCGGTGCACGACAACCATTATGTGGTATTGGTGACTTATCTGCAACAGATGTAATTTTCATTCCAACAGAAAGAATCGCTCTAATTGCATTTTCTCTACCTGCTCCTGGACCTTTTACTTTTACATCTACAGAAGAAACTCCGTGCTCCTGAGCTTTTTTAGCAGCTTCTTGAGAAGCAACCTGAGCAGCAAAAGGAGTTGATTTCTTTGACCCTCTAAAACCTAGGCCTCCAGCAGATGCCCAAGAGATAGCGTTACCTTGTGGATCTGAAAAGGTAACTATAGTATTGTTAAATGAAGCCTGAATATGACATACCGCATGGGTAATATTCTTTTTAACTTTCTTTTTAGTATTTTGCTTTGCCATTTTATCTACCTATTATTTCATCGATTTGATTGATTTCTTACCAGCGATAGCAACCGCTTTACCTTTTCTAGTTCTTGCGTTCGTAGAAGTTCTTTGTCCTCTTACTGGAAGACTTTTTCTATGACGAACACCTCTATAGCAACCTAGATCTTTTAGTCTTTTTACATTAAGACCAACTTCTCTTCTAAGATCACCTTCAACTGTATAAGCTTCAAGAACTTTACGAATTGTATTACTTTGTTCCTCTGTAAGTTCATTTGAGTTTAACTCAAGATCAATTTCAGCTTTTTCAAGAACTTCTTTCGCAAGAGTTGGTCCAACTCCATACAAATAAGTAATTGCAATTCTCATTGCTTTATTTCTTGGTAAGTCTACACCTAATATACGAGCCATCTACTTTCCCCTTAACCTTGTCTCTGCTTGTGTCTTTTACTTGCTTTACAAATAACTCTTAAGACACCTTTTCTTTTTATGATTTTACAGTCTTTACAAATCTTCTTAACACTTGCACGAACTTTCATTTTTCTATCCCTTACTTCTGTAAATGATTCGCCCTTTTGACAAATCATATTTACTAATTTCGATTAAAACTTTATCACCTGGAAGAATTTTAATAAAATTCATCCGCATCTTTCCACTTATGTGAGCCAACACTACATGCCCATTTGGCAGCTTAACTTTAAACTTTGTATTAGGTAAAAGTTCTAATACTTCACCCTCCACCTCTATGGTGTCTCCTGATACCTCAGCCATCAAACCTCACTTGTAGTGAACAAGTTGTATATAAGAAAATAAACAGTATGACAATGCACAATAGTCTAAATTAACTTATTTTAGATCGAATTTCTTCAAGCACCTTATTTGGTGTCTGATCAGCATCAACTTCAACTAATGCATTCAAGCTACGATACTTATCGATAACTGGTTGCATTGTTTCATTGAAAACCTTCATTCGGTCCCTAACAACTTCTTCTTTGTCGTCGTCTCTTTGAATTAATTCCTCTCCAGTGATGTCACACACCCCGGCCACTTTCGGAGGATTCGTCTTCAAATTATAAATATGTTTTCCATTACGGGTTACTCTTCTATTAGTCAATCTCTCGACCAGATTCTCAGTATCCAATTTGAAGTACACAGCTAGATACTGGTGACCCTCTAATATACTATTTAGAGTCTCCGTCTGCGCTTCGTTTCTTGGATAACCATCGAAAATATAAGAGCTATTTTTTAAATCTAAATTTGCTTTTAAAAGTTCTACTACTAACTCGTCAGACACTAATTGCCCAGCATCCATAACTGCCTTGACCTTAAGCCCCAAATCAGACTTTTTAGCAATCTCTTCTCTCAAGAGATTTCCTGTAGATACATGGTTATAACCTAGAGTATCTACCAATTTAGCCGATTGAGTGCCTTTTCCTGAACCAGGTGCACCTAACAGTATTAAGTTCTTCATTAAAACCTTCTTCCAGCCCCACTATACTTGCCACGAACCTTGTAATTTGATTCGTATCTCTGAGAGATCATAAAACTTTCTGCCTGAGCCATGGTATCAATAGCGACACCAACAAGAATTAAAAGAGATGTTCCACCAAAGTAGAAAGGTACTTTTAATCCATTGAATAATAAAGCTGGCATTATACAGATCACGGACATATATATTGACCCCAAAAGAGTTAACCTATCTACTACATAAGTTAAAAATTCTGCCGTCTTCTCACCTGGTCTAATACCAGGAATAAATCCACCATTTTTCTTTAAAGACTCTGCTACATCTTCAGTTTTAAACTGAATTTGAGCATAGAAATAACAGAAGAAAACAATCAATGCTACAAACACCACATTATAAAGCATTCTTCCTGGGTACAATGATTCTTGAATTGTATCGACAAACATTTTAACAGGGCTTCCCTCAGGAACGAATGTTGAAACAGTCGTTGGGAATCCCAGTAGAGCTGATGCAAAAATCGGAGGCATTACACCTGAGATATTCACCTTAATTGGCAAGTGAGTAGACTGACCGCCAAAAACCCTATTATTTACAACTCTCTTAGCATATTGAATTGGAATTTTTCTAAATGCTTTTTCTGTATAGATAATAATCCAAAACGCTGCAACCATTACAGCCGCAACAATCAACAAGTTCATACCTGTTAATTCACCATTATTAAATAGATTGATAGTATCGCGTAAACCAGAAGGAATACCCGCAGCAATACCAGCAAAGATGATTAAAGAAATACCGTTTCCAATACCTCTTTCAGTGATTTGCTCTCCAAGCCACATAACAAACATTGTTCCAGCAGTTAAAGTAATAACTGTAAGTAAACGAAAGCTCATTCCTGGCTCAAGTACAATTGGTAGCCCACTTGGACTCTTAATTGACTCAAGACCTACTGAGAGACCAAAACCTTGGATGGCACACAAAAGAACGGTCGCATAACGCGTCCATTGCTGTATCTTTTTATGACCATCTTGCTCTTTCTGAAGCTCCTTCAGAGAAGGAAAAGAAACAGCCAACAAACTAAAGATAATCGATGCCGTAATATAAGGCATGATTCCTAAAGCTAAAACGGAGAAACGCTCGAGCGCTCCTCCGGTAAAATTATTAAAAATTCCAAACATTGAACCTTGCATGTTCGAGAAGAACGAGGTCAAAGCGCCAGAATCAATACCAGGGGTAGGGACCTGAGTCGCAACCCTAAATACACCTAACATCAACAACGTGAAGAGGACTCTTTTTTGGAGTTCCTCGATTTTCCCCTGAGTTCCGGACATTACTTACTTTCCCTTGTCTCGATTTTACCACCGGCTTTTTCAATTGCTTCCTGAGCCGTCTTAGAAAATTTTTCAATGTTTACAAAAGTTAAAGCTGCGCTAAAACCTTCGCTATTTAAAACCTTGATAGGTAGTCTTTTGTTTTTACCACTTAAAAGACCAGCTTCTACCAAAGCTTCGCGAGTTACTTCTCCAGAAGAAAATTTCGCTGCTACTTGAGCAAGACTAACTTCTGCATACTCAGTTTTAAAAGGAGCGTTAGAAAAACCTCTTTTTGGAAGTCTTCTATAGATTGGCATTTGCCCACCTTCGAAACCTAGCATGATACCACCACCAGATCTCGCTTTTTGTCCTTTATGACCTTTACCTGCTTGCTGTCCCCAACCAGAACCTTGTCCACGACCAATTCTCTTGGTCTTTCTTGTTGATTTTGGACTGCTAAGATTATTTAACGTTAACATGTGAACCTCTTAATTATTTTTCTTCAACAACTTCTACAAGGTGAATAACTTTTTTAATCATCCCTCTAACACATGGAGTATTTTCCAAGGTTCTTGTAGATCCTACTTTTCTTAAACCAAGTCCTCTAACAGTCGCTTTCATTTTCTCAACACAGTGGATTGGACTTTTTTTCAATTTAACAGTAATCGTGCTCATTTATTACTCCCGACTATTTAGAACTGCTCATTCTAAGACTCTTAGCATCTACGCCTCTAGCCTTAGCAACTTGATCAACAGATCTTACATTTTTAAGTGCAGCAAAGGTAGCCTTTACTACGTTATGAGGGTTATTCCCTCTCATCGATTTAGTAAGAACATTCTTTACACCAGCAAGCTCTAGAATTGTACGACATGCACCAGCAGCCTTAATCCCAGTACCTTCAGAAGCTGGCTTAAAAAGGATCTTTCCTGCATCAAACTCACCTAGTACTTCGTGTGGAAGAGTTCCATTTTCAACTGGAACATAAATCATTGACTTAGCAGCAACCTGAGAAGCCTTTCTGATTGCATCAGGAACTTCTTTCGCTTTACCAAGACCGTATCCAACTTTACCTTTTTGATCACCTACGATTACAAGTGCAGAGAAAGAGAATCTTCTACCACCCTTAACAACCTTAGCAACTCTGTTTACCGCAACTACTCTCTCTTCGATATCAGGAGCTGTAGTTTGCTCAGGCTGCTTCTTACCCCTAGGCGCTCTTCCTTTAGCAGGAGCTTTTTTCTCTACTGCTGCTTTCTTTTCTTCTTTAGGATTATTATTTTCAGTAGTCATTACCATTTACCCCTATTAAATTTGAATTCCGCCTTCTCTAATAGAATCAGCTAGAGTCGCTACAACACCTGTGTAAAGACGGCCATTTCTATCAAAGACAGCTTTAGTAATATTCTTTTCTTTTAGCTTCTTAGCAACTTCTGCACCAACAGTCTTTGCACTTTCCTTGCTAGAACCTTTAGCAACAGCGTTCTTTCCAAAAGTTTGGACAGAAACTAAAGTTTTCCCTGTGGTATCATCGATAACTTGTACGTAAATATTCGCATTAGACTTAGTAGCACATACACGAGGTCTTTCTGCTGAGCCTTCAACTTTTTTTCTTAAAGAAAGCTTTCTTCTAACAACCTTAGCTTTTGAAGCATCTTTAATTTTTCCATATTTTTTTCTAATCATAACTCACCTATTATTTTTTACCACCAGACTTACCAGCTTTTCTTAGAATAACTTCATCAGCATATCTGATCCCTTTACCTTTGTACGGCTCAGGTGGTCTGAAAGAACGAATTTTCGCTGCTGCAAAACCTACTAGTGCTTTATCTGCACCACTTAGTTCGATTGAAGTTTTATTTACTTTAGCTGAAACACCTTGAGGTAGTTCATAATCTATAGGGTGTGAATACCCTAAGTTTAAAGTAAGAGTGTTACCAGATACAGCAGCCTTATAACCAACCCCTGTAAACTCAAGATTCTTTGTGAAACCTTTTGTAACACCAACAACCATGTTATCTACTAACGTTCTAGTTAAACCCCATAGAGCTCTTCCTTTATTAGAAGAATCCACAGGAGTAACCAGTAGTTCTTTTTCTTTTTGTTCAACTTTAACCAATGAGTGGTGCTCAAACGAAAGCTCACCATTTGGTCCTTTAACTTTAATATTTGCACCATCGAAAGACACTGTTACTTTTTCAGGAATTTCAATTGGCTTTTTTCCAATCCTAGACATCTCAATCTCCTACCAAACACTGCAGAGGACTTCGCCCCCTAATTTCATCGCCTTAGCTTTTCTTGAAGAAACGATCCCAGCTGAAGTTGATACAACCGCAACACCAAGACCACTAAGAACACGTGGCATTTCTCTATAACCTTTGTAAACTCTAAGACCTGGCTTAGAAACTCTTTGAATACCAACGATAGCTTCTTCTTTTAAACCAACTCTTAAAAATAATCTTTCTTCTTTTGCAACAAGCTTAAAGTTTTTAATGAAACCTTCTTCTTTCAAAACTTTGCAGATACCAGCTTTAATTTTACTTGCCGGGATATCAACTTTACTATGCTTAGCTTGGTTTGCATTTCTAATTCTCGTTAGCATATCTGCTACAGGATCAGTCATCATAATAATATTCTCCTACCAGCTCGCCTTAGTTACACCAGGAATCATACCTCTATGAGCTAATTCTCTGAAACTAATACGACTTAATTTAAAATCTCTATAATATGCACGAGGTCTACCTGTAACTTCACATCTATTTCTAACGCGAATTCTACTTGTATCTCTTGGCATTTTCTGAAGCTTAATCATCGCTGCGTCTCTTTCTTCATCAGTTTTAGACTCATCGATAATGATTGCTCTTAAGGCAGCTCTTTTAGACTCACCTTTTTCAGCCATTTTTCTTCTTCTGTTGTTTTTAGCAATTGAACTAATTTTAGCCATGTCTATATCCTTATTTCTCTCTAAAAGGCATTCCAAAATGCTTTAATAGGTCTCTACCTTCTTCATTGTTTTCAGCAGTAGTAACAATAGTGATCCCTAAACCTCTAACTTTGTCGATTTTATCGTAGTTGATTTCTGGGAAAACGATATGTTCTTTAAGACCTAAGTTGTAGTTTCCTTTACCATCAAATGCCTTAGGACTCAATCCCCTAAAGTCTTTTACTCTTGGAAGAGTTAGAGAAATTAGACGATCAAGAAATTCATACATTCTTTTTCCTCTTAAAGTAACTGAAGCACCAAGTGCTTGACCTTCTCTAAGTTTGAAAGATGCAATTGACTTTTTCGCTCTAGCGATAACTGGCTTTTGACCAGTAATAATAGCAAGATCAGCTGCGATGCTTTCTGCTACCTTTCCATTAACTACTGCATCTCTTGTAACAGAGTTAACAACTATTTTTTCAAGCTTAGGAATCTGGTGTTTATTCTTATAAGAATATTTCTCCATCATCTTTCCGCTGATATCACTTTTGTATTTTGTATGTAATCTAGCTTCCACAATGACCTCTACTAGTTGAATTCAGAGCCGCAAGATACTGCAACCCTAACGTTCTTTCCGTCTTTATTTTCAATTCTTACTCTAGTTGCTTTACCAGTTTTAGGAGAAACAACAGCAACGTTACTTGCGTGAAGGCCTTTTTCGATATCTGAAAAACCACCACTTGGATTCTCTTGAGTTGGGCGAATTGCTTTTTTTACTAAGTTAACACCTTCTACAATTACAGTGTTCTTTTTCGAGTTAATTGATTTGACCTTGCCTTTCTTGCCCTTATCTTTGCCGGCCAGTACAACTACTTCATCATTTAATTTTAACTTTTGCATAATTAGTACCTTATAAAACTTCTGGTGCTAGAGAACAGATTTTAGTGTAGTTCTTGTTTCTTAGCTCTCTTGCTACAGGCCCAAAAATACGAGTTCCAACAGGATCTTGACCTTGAGTACCTAGAATAACAACACTGTTGTTATCAAAAGAGATATAAGAACCGTCTTCTCTGCGCACAGGGTATTTAGTTCTTACGATGACAGCTTTCTTAACGTCACCTTTTTTAATTTTTCCACCTGGAAGAGCTTGCTGAACAGCTACAACAACAACGTCACCTAGCCTTGCGCTCATTCTCTTAGAACCACCAAGAACTTTAATACACTTAACGATCTTAGCTCCAGAATTATCAGCAACTTCCATTTTTGTTTGCATTTGTATCATTGTTTTTCTCCGCTCTACTTAGAAAGTAGTTCCCATTTTTTAAGTTTAGAATATGGTCTAGACTCAATGATAGTAACAACTTCACCAGCTTTAGCTGTGTTTGACTCATCATGAGCGTGATATTTCTTAGTTTTTGTTACGAACTTACTGTAGATAGGGTGCTTAAAACGTCTAGCAACCTTAACTACGATTGTTTTATCAGTTTTATCACTAACAACCACACCTTTGAGTTTTCTTTTAAATACTTTTTTTGTCTCAGTGCTCATAGTTATTTACTCTCTTTACTGTTCAAAACGGTTAATAACCTAGCGATATCTCTTTTAAGATCAGTAAGTAGGTGAGATTTCTCGATATTAGTTGTGTTTTTTTGCAATCTAAGATCGAAAAGTTCTTTTCTCAGTTCTGATACCTTCTGATTAATCGCCGAAGTATCCATTTTATTGATTTCGCTTACTTTTAACATAATTACCTCTAAATATATTTTGATGCTATATATATCAAGCATCGCAATAAGACTACATTTCTTTTTTAACTACCTTAGTTTTTATAGGGAGTTTATGTTGAGCTAGTCTTAACGCTTCTTTTGCAATTGTTTCGTCAACACCTTGGATCTCAAAAAGAACTCTTCCTGGCTTTACAACAGCAACCCACTTATCAGGAGAACCTTTACCTTTCCCCATTCTTACCTCAGCAGGCTTCTTAGTAAGAGACTTATCAGGGAAAATCTTAATCCAAACACGACCAGCTCTCTTTGTATAACGTGACATCGCAATACGGGCAGCTTCAATTTGTCTGTTTGTAATATATCCACACTCTAAGGCCTGAATACCGATCTCACCATGAGTACATTCGTTACCTCTGTGAGCGGCTCCTTTCATTCTGCCTTTTTGTTGTTTTCTCCACTTTACTTTCTTTGGACTTAACATGTTTTACCTCAATGTATTTCTAACAAGTAAAATCAATGACTTACTTGTAAACTTCACCTTTATATACCCAAACTTTAACACCGATGATTCCGTAAGTTGTCTTCGCTTCAGCTGTGTCATAGTCAATATCTGCTCTCAAAGTATGTAGAGGAACTTTTCTTTCGGAGTATCCCTCAGTTCTTGCCATCTCAGCTCCACCAAGACGTCCAGAACACTTAACTTTGATACCTTTAACACCAGATCTAAATGCTGAAGTCATCACTTTTTTCATCGCTCTACGGAAAGCTACCCTTTTTTCAAGTTGAGCAGCAATATTTTCAGCAATAAGTTTAGCTTCTGCATCTGGTCTCTTAACTTCCGCAATATTGAAAACTAAGTGACCTTTAGCGATCTTTTTAAGGTCCGCTCTGATTTTATCAATCCCAGCACCTTTTTTACCAATAGCTACACCTGGTTTTGCTGAATAAACAGTAACTTTAACTTGCTCAGAAGTTCTAGTGATTTCTGTTCTAGCAATTGAAGCGTTCGCAAGATGCTTGTCAACGTAAGCTCTAATCTTCAAGTCTTCCTGAAGAGTTTCACCGTAGTTATCTTTCGCATACCAGCTTGAGTGCCAATCTTTGATGTAACCTAATCTAAAACCATATGGATGTACTTTTTGTCCCATTATTTATTCCTTATGCTTCTTTTAGAGCAACTTTAACGTAGCTTGTTCTTTTTCTGATTCTAAAGGCACGCCCTTGAGCTCTTGGTTGAATTCTCTTTAGCGTAGGTCCTTCGTTAACTTGGATTTCTCCAACCACTAAGTTGTCTAAATCGATTTTATCCGACTCAGAAGCAATCTGAAGACCACTGTTTAACAGTTTAGTCATCATAATCGCGATTTCTTTCTTTTCTGAATATCTTAGAATTGTTAGCGCGTCTTCAACCTTTCTATTTCTAATAAGGTCTGCAACTTGTCTTACTTTTCTAGCCGACTTATTCACATTGTTATTGTGTACAGTAATCATAGCTTCCTACCTATCTCTTCTTCTTATCAGCGCCGTGGCCATAAAAAGTTCTAGTTAATGAAAACTCACCCAATTTGTGTCCAACCATGTTGTCAGTAACAAATACTGGAATGAATTTTTTCCCGTTATGAACAGCAAAAGTTAGTCCAATGAAATCAGGAATAATTGTTGATCTTCTAGACCAAGTCTTGATTACCTTATTTGACTTACCATCGGCCTTTGCAGCATCCACTTTTTTAAGAAGTGAATGGTCAACATAAAAACCTTTCTTAATCGAGCGAGCCATCTATTTTCTCCTCTTAACGATAAATTGATTCGTTCTTTTGTTCTTTCTTGTCTTAGCACCTTTAGTTGGTTTACCCCAAGGAGTAACTGGGTGACGTCCACCAGAAGTTCTCCCTTCACCACCACCATGTGGGTGATCAACCGGGTTCATAACAACACCTCTAACCTTAGGTCTTCTACCTCTAAGTCTATTTTTACCAGCTTTACCAATATTGATTTGCTCGTGCTTAAGGTTACCAACCTGTCCGATAGTCGCTCGACAGTTATTTTTTACTTTTCTTAATTCTCCAGAAGGAAGTCTTAAAAGAGCTTCATTTCCTTCTTTTGCCATTAGCTGAGCGTAAGATCCTGCAGATCTTGCCATTTGCCCACCTCTTTTAGGGTGTAGCTCAACATTGTGTACTAATGTACCAACTGGAATGTCTTTAAGAAGTTTTGAGTTTCCAACTTTAATATCTGCAGAGTCAGATGAAATTACTTTATCACCAACCTGAAGACCGTTAGCAGCTAGTATGTAAGCTTTCTCACCATCAGCATATGCAATAAGTGCGATGTTACATGTTCTGTTCGGATCATACTCAATACTCTTAACAGTTGCAGGAATATCTTGCTTCTGTCTTTTGAAATCAATAATTCTGTACTTCTGCTTAGCTCCTCCACCTCTTCTTCTTGAAGTGATTCTTCCGAGGGCATTTCTACCAGCAGTTTTTGTCTTCTTTGCCAGAAATTTTTTCTCCGGCTTTGCTCCCTTAGTAAGTTCGGCACTTGTCATTACGGCCATTTGTCTTAAAGAAGGAGTCGTAGGCTTAAACTTTCTTATACTCATGATATCCTCTACTCTTAAATTCCTTTAAATAGTTCTAGCTTTTGACCATCCTGGATTTTAACGTAGGCTTTTTTCCAAGAAGAAGTTTTCTTCATGCTTTTTCCTACTCTTTTTACTTTTCCAGGAAGAACAGCTGTTTTAACGTTGATAACTTTAACGTCAAACATTTTTTCAACAGCGTCTTTAATTTGGTACTTATTAGCTTTTGTTTGAACTTTAAAAACGTATCTATTAGTCGCTTCTGTCTCAATAGATGATTTTTCAGTTAGTAAGGGTTTAACTAAAACTTGTTCTAAATGCATATCTTACCCCAGCTTGCTTAATAATTTTTCTAAAGCGGCTTTTTCAATGATTAGGTTTTCATATTTTACTGCTTCGTAAACACTGAAACCTTCAACTGATAGTCCTTTAGCATTTCTAATATTCTTAGTTGCTCTAAGTGCAAGTGAATCCTTGTTCTCAGTAACAACTAACCCAGGAAGAAGATTCTTTCCGCTTAATGAAGCAAACATTGTCTTTGTCTTTCCATCAGAATCTAATGAATCAACAACAAACAATTTTCCAGCTTGAAGCTTATCAGCTAGTACAGCTTGAGTAGCTTTAAGAGCCATCTTCTTATTTACTTTTTGTGTATAGTCTCTTGGAGTTGGACCAAAAACGGTACCACCGCCAACCATTAAAGGTGATCTAGTAGAACCTTGACGTGCACGTCCAGTACCTTTTTGTTTAAAAGGCTTAGCACCACCACCAGAAACTTTCGCTCTGTTTTTTGTACATGCAGTACCTTGTCTTCTTGAGGCAAGAGTTGCTTTAACAATTTGGTGAACAACTGGAACATTAATGCTTTCGTTAGAAAGATTTACTTCAGTGCTTAGAGACCCAGATTTTTCGAATTTTGTATTTAATACTGTTATATCTGCCATTTTATACCTCTACTACTTCTTCAGGGCCTTAGTGATTTTAACGAACCCATCTTTAGAACCTGGAACTGACCCTTTTACTAGTAAGTACCCTTGCTCTTCATTTAGTTCAACCACTTGAAGGTTTTGAATTGTCTTTGTCTGAACACCCATGTGACCAGGCATTTTCTTAAGTTTAAAAACTCTACCAGGAGTTGCTCTGTTACCAATAGAACCTGTAGTTCTGTGGAACTTAGAACCGTGTGCTCCAGGACCCCCTGCAAAGTTATGCTTTTTCATAACACCAGCAAAACCTTTACCTTTAGAGATACCAGTTACATCAATCCAAGTACTTGGTTGGAAATCAGCTACTGAAATTTCTTTACCAAGGTTTTCAGGGTTAACTGTTGTTTTAACTTCAGAGAACTTGTTGAAAGCCTTATCAATACCTGCTTTAGCAAGTTGACCTTTCTTTGGCTTGTTAACTAATTTTTCTCTTTTTTGTTGGAATGCTACTTGATAAGCTTCATACCCGTCTTTTTCTTGGGTTTTTACTTGAGAAATAACATTAGGGATAAGTTTGATTACGGTTACAGGAACGTGCTTGCCTGAATCATCGAAGATTCTAGTCATTCCAGCTTTTTGACCGTAGAACGAGTGAAGATTCACTTTTGTTTCTTCTGACATTTTTCCTCCACAGCATCACCCCATTATGGGGATGCATTCATGGTTAATATTTTATTGCTTGGCTTTATTGCCGTTGTTTTTACTAGTATTTAATCTCTACGTCAACACCAGCAGACAGATCAAGCTTCATTAAGCTATCAACAGTTTGCTTAGTAGGATCGATAATATCTACCAATCTTTTGTGAGTTCTCATTTCGAATTGCTCACGTGATTTTTTATCGATATGCGGTGAACGAAGAACTGTATATCTATTTACTTCAGTTGGAAGTGGAATTGGTCCAGCAATTCTAGCACCAGTGTTTTTCGCAGTCTGAACGATTTCCTGAACGGAATTATCCAATACGTTGTGATCGTAAGCTCTAAGCTTAATTCTTAATTTATTAGTTTCCATTTAATC
>Ga0031687_1001032_pt1 | contig 13807 bp, 27 predicted proteins | sample DeeseametaMP1089_FD_75012 | JGI IMG/M metagenome (GOLD analysis project Ga0031687, IMG submission 75012) | Metatranscriptome of deep ocean microbial communities from South Indian Ocean - MP1089 (Metagenome Metatranscriptome) | ecosystem: Environmental > Aquatic > Marine > Oceanic | place: South...
AAGTTAAACATTTTGTTTATACTCAATCTCGCAGTCAAAACTGCCCCGCTCGGATTAGCCGACTAACTAATAGGGAACCGAGCGGGTTACTTAAACGGGAGATTGATATGTCTACAAATGTTAGTGAATTTATCGGCGAACTAAATCAAGGCAAAGTTGAACAGCAGGTTTCTCACATGCTGAGTGAGGTCGCTGCAGCCGTTATGGAAAATGACGGTAAAGGAAAAATCGTCATCACGCTTGACCTGAAAAAAATCAGCAACAGCAGCCAGGTCAACGTATCTCACACACTCAAATATTCACGCCCAACCAAGTTCGGCACCAAGTCAGAAGATCTCACCAATAGCACACCAATGTACGTCAGCTCAGATGGTGCTATGACTTTCTTCCCACCTAAACAAGGCCGATTTTTCGATAAGCAAGGCCAAGTCGATCAAGTCGTTCCTAAATAACGGCAAACAACCCAAGGAAATAAATATGGATAAACAAGCTATTGAGTTGATTCAACAATCAAGCACAACAGACCTGCTAAACAATGGCATTCAGGAAATCTTGGAAACTGCTGACCCAGCAATGGCAAGCGCTGTTCTGCCGCGTGATTTTGAATTAGTAGATCTTGAAAAATACATGCCACGCAAGCGCTCATTCCGTGGTGAATTTTCATCAAGCATTATTGATGAAGCGGTTACCTATACCGAAGTAATGGCAATTGCTGATAGCCGATGTTTCATTGATATGGAAAACATGGCTGCAAAATTTATCTTTGATTTTGGCAGCAATATTACGCCTTTGCACGGTGATAACACCGGACTATTAAAACTGAAACAAACTGCACCATACAAGCAAATCATTGGCGTTAACCAAAGAGCCCAACCCCAGCGAGAAATGGCTGAATGGATTGAGGACAACATTGATTATCTCGGCTTTGTTAATGCCAGTGGTGAAGAAATCCATGCAGCGGCCGTTTTAGCAGCTGTAAGGAACGTGACCATAGATGCACTCAAACAAGTGAATAGCAGTGAAGGTGACTGGGCTTCTGAACGCACAGCTATGGAAAAAATCTCCATCAAAGACACCGACAACCTACCTAAGTTTATGTCCTTTACCTGTAACCCATATCAAGGGTTAGAAATTCGTGACATCACCTGCCGTTTCAGCTTCACCACATCCGGTGACAGCATCGGTTTCACCTTAAAAATCGTCAACTTTGAACAGCTACAAGAAGAACTTGCTGATGAGTTTAAAACCACGCTTGCAAGCAAGCTGGACAAATCAAATGTCGCGGTATCAATCGGTAATTTCAGTTTTAAGTAATGCATAACCCGCCCTTCGGGGCGGATTAACTTAACCAGTAAGGGGATGAGGATGAAAAAGCACGCACTCATATCAACTAACCAACAAATTCACGTACTCGAATACACAGGCCAAGGCGAACAACCATGGAAAGACACATACGAGCGTGTACTGATGCCAGCCACCAAAGGCAAGCATCACATCCAATTTGTGCGTAAAAGCCGCATCAAAACCACACCCCTCTCATTCACAGAGGCGGCCTAAATATGACCGTCGGAACCTGCACTATCGAATGCAAAAGCCAACCCAAAACCATGCACCCGCTTTTAAAAGCCATCTGCATTTTGGGCGCCCTGCTTTTCTGCTCATTGCCAGCCCTGAGCCTGTTGCAATGAAGCAGTTAAACCTAGCCCCTAAACCAATTATCGAAACACTAGCCATTATCGCCCTGCTAGCGATTGCTCAATGGCTACCTGAATTTATAGAAAAAGGATGGATGCAATGAACCTACAACAAGCAAAAGCTGAGCTATCACAGTTAGCAAATGGAGAGTATCACTCCATTAGGTACAACCTCTCGGAGTTTTCATCAGGAAGGCAGGCTCAGGAATGTGAGGTGTATATCAATAGAGACGGATTGTTTTCGGCGCCAACGTTTAGGCAGGCACTAAATCTTTTAAAAAAGGCAAGAAACCCGAAAAGAAACATGACGGGTAAAGCAAAGCCTCAAAAATCAGTTGTTACCAGCATCACTGATGCACCAAGAACAACAGTACAGCAATACATCGACCTAAAGGCAGCACAATGAACCACGCACAACCACCACTACACATACAAGAATTCCCCTCCGGCGGCTTCTATGTAAAAAGCCAAAACGGCACCCTCGGCATTGTCTACGACATCAACAACGCCAACCTATTCGCCGCCTCGCCAAGTGTAGTCAACGCAGCCAATAAACTGCTAACCCAGCTCGAAGGCATGAAAGCCAATATCGGCCCCAACGTATCAGTGCCTATCGATGAAATATGCAAAGAACCTATTGCAGAGCTAAAGCACACCCTCAGCCTGCTAAACCGTAAACCAAGCCAAATGGTGATGCCATGAGCGTCAACAAAGTCATCCTAGTAGGCCGCTTAGGCGCAGAACCAGAAAGCCGGGCTTTCCCTAACGGTGGTTCAATTTGTAATTTACGTATTGCCACAAGTGAAAGCTGGAAAGATAAGCAAACAGGTGAACGCCAAGAGAGAACTGAATGGCACAGATGCGTATTAAGAAACAAACTCGGTGAAATTGCCCAGCAGTACCTTCACAAAGGCTCACAAGTCTATATCGAAGGTCGTATCCAAACACGAAAATGGCAAAACCAACAAGGCCAAGACCAATACACCACCGAAATAGTGGGTAATGAAATGACCATGTTAGACAGCCGACCAGCTGATGCTCGACCAGCTGACAACAGCAACACAAACGCACACCAGGCCAACCAAGCCCGTGACCGTCAATTCAGCAGTCAGCAACCGCCATCCCAACCACCACAAGACAACTACGGCGGCAGTGATGACTATTACGACGATGACATACCGTTCTAACCAAGGAGAAACAATGAACTTAAAACAAATTTTACCCTTCATGCTTGGCTCTGTTGCCAGCACAAGCCAAGGAATCAACACCAACGGCACACCGGCAGGAACAGGCCAAGGCAGACGAAACCGGCGAGAAAAACGCAAACGGTTAAGAACCAGAACCAGCGAAAGAAATACGACTCGTAAAAGCAAATTACAACGCCGAATCAAAACAACCTGCTAACCAACTCAAGCCCCTTAACTGGGGCTAAAAGGTGCCACAAGGCAAAACTTAATAAGAGGATTTGATGATGCAAGAGACAAGATATTTTGATGAAGACGGAGAAATGCAAAAGCATAAGGAATTTTTCCAAGTGGAAAGTGAAAACCAAGAGAAGGCTATGTTTGATATGAAGGCTATGTTTGATATGAAAGCCAATATGGATGAAAGACTATCTGCTCTTCAAAAGCAAGGGTACTTTCTTGCTGACCGAAAAGAAATAGACCAGAAAGAATATAACGCCAAAGGTAAGCCAAAAAAAGTGACCGCAAAAGAGCGTAAACGCAGAAAAAAGATGAAACATGCTTTTTAGCAAACATGCGTAGCTGACTAACCTCAGCTCGCATCAATGAGCAGCCTCAGTAATTTTTTTTAATTAGTTTAAGTAATCAAAATGATTGTACGTAGAGGATTGAGGTTGTTCATTAATGCGAAGAGCAGACTTAATAACGGAGAAATGGGATGACTCAAGATGAATTTGTAGAAGTTGAGTGGACAGCTGGAATGTTAGCGACTTATCAAGAACACGAATACAGCATCGTATCTGTTCATTTTCGCGAGAGGCTAATCGCTTTTGATTTTTACGGTGACGGTGATCTGACTTGGGTTAGATGTGAAAACGTGAGCAACATCAAATGCAAATAGGCCGCTGCACAAGCTGTGTACTACTTAACAATGGCTGTACTCATCCAAAGCACGCCGACAAGTACCCGAATGAAGGTTGTAGAGAATGGACTGACGGCGAACCCGTTGAGATTGATGAAAAAGACATTATCAGAGTTGAGGATTATGAAGAATGCTAATCCTCAATCGTAACACAAGCGAATCAATCATCATCGGTGACGATGTAAAAGCAACAGTAAAACGCATCACCAGAGACGCAAACGGAGACGCATTTGTCACATTTGAAATTGATGCACCGGATGAGGTTGAGGCGGTACTTTCCAAAATGGAAAAGACCACAAATATGAGGAAGGTTAGATGAAGCTTGAAATAACACTGGAAAGACTGGAAGGAGTGACCGACTGCATCATAGACAATGGCCTGGATAGAGACGAAGCATTTGAGTATGCAAAATCAATGCTTATTGATTGCAACACTGAAAATGTTATTGATTCTGATGTTTTACTAATTGAGGCAAACCAATGACCAAACCAACAAAAGAACAGATTAATAACGCTGCGGGTGAGCAGCTTAGTGAATGGGCTGCTGAGTGGTGTATGGGGTGGACTCATATAGATGAATCCCCGCTGCAAAATTTCTATGAGTTTGTGGGGCCCTCGAAAACAAGAAACCCAGAGTTTTATAACGATTATTTTCGCGTTAACCATAAAGACTGGCAACCACACCTACCTACCGAAAAAGGGAAGGCTCAGGCGATTGACTTGGCTGAGAAGTTTGGACTATCTATTAATTTTGGTGGTAAATACGTCTATTCAAGGAAGCTGGATAAAGTATTTTCTGCTGACGAATCATGGCAAATAGCCGTTCTAAAAGCCTGCCTCTATTCAGTTATAGGAGAAGAATGATGGAATACCAAAACATTATGATGGCTGAGCTAAAACCAGATGTTTATGGCGGTGATGCTTGTGATGAAATCGAACCGAGGTGGGAAGCATATGCTGATGGGGATATGGACTCAGACACGTTTAAAACACCAATTCAGTTATGTTGTGAGTCATTCCCACCCGGAACAAAGGTGACAGTTTCCGTACCATGTTGCCCTAAGTGTGGCCAGCAAGTGGAAATATGTCGAGCAGATGATGACTGCCACTTCGATTGGGATAAATGGGTACAGGAACAATATTCATGACTATAGAAATGTTTAGTTCGGTAACGGATAAGCAGTTATAGGAGAAGAATGATGGTTAAGCACCAGAAATACGTTGTAATGATAGGTGGAGATATAGGGGTGAACGGCTCTGCTTTGAAACCTGAAAGAATAGCTTATCACCTAAACACATTGGAAAAATACAACAAACAACAAGCCGAAACGATTGAGCAGTTGACTGAACTGATGTTAGTTACTCGCGAACAAGCTGGCCTGCTTCAAGAGGCAATAATAAGGTGCGACTCAAAACAGGATATTAAATCAAGAGTGGTTTTTATTATTGAAATGATTAACAAGAAGGTGACCGAAATCAACAAACTAGAGGCAGGTGAGTTATGAGTAATTTTGAAATTGACGGTGACATACAAATTAACGGTAGAAAACATACTGTTCAATACGAACCGAGCGCGATGGTTGGTGGCGCAACACTTTTTCTCAAGGTAAAAAACGGCAATAAAAATGTGCCGATTTTTTATAACGAAATCGATGAGGTTGTACAAATGCTGAGAAAGGGCAAGCTGATGATTTCCGCGCTTGAAGGCGAAAGCTTAATTGAACCAGAAGACTTTCATAAATTAAAAAACATTAAGGCAGGTGAGTTATGAGTGACCCAAATATTGCAGAAAAGTATTACGGAAAATTAAAAGCCGCTGGCTATGAAACAGAAGCTGACTTTGTATTTAATCAAGGCATTCAAATAAAACAACTCATTGCCAAACTCGGCCTAATCTCAATCGCTGCTGATGAAGGCAATATGGCAAAAGTTAAAGAGCTTATACCGCCATCTTGTGCTGATGTGGTTAGGGAGATGAGGGCTGAGGCTGTCAGACTATTTGTAGATAACTTGATTGGCGCTTTTGAGTCAGGATTTATTGATAGCAACACTGTTTCATTGGCTCAGCTTCATCGTGTTATGCAAACGCACGTTGAGGATAACTATCAAATTAAAGTGCCACATATAAGAGAGGCTTGGGGTGAATGGGTAGCTGATAATTGCGGTTTTGACTTTGCTACCAACCAGCTACGCAACCCAGGACAAGAGAAGGATTGATTATGGGAACACTAAGAAATTTAGCTCAAGAAATACCAGAAACAATGACAGCCAGTGATATTGCTCAGATCATTGGTTGTAGTGAACGTAATGTAAAAGACCGGGTGACAAAAATGCCTAAATTCCCGAAAGCGTTAAAAGTCGGCAGAAACCGTGTATGGATTAAGGCTGAATTTACAGAGTGGCTTATGAAGCAGCGGGAGAGTTAATCAAGCATGTCTGCTATATCATCCATCTTAGGTCGGTAATACACGTTGAGCAATATTTTCACGTCTCGATGGCCTGATATTTTCGCCAGCTCCATTACCCCAACTTTTTTGGCTAACCTGGTCAATGCCTCACGCCTAAAGTCATGAAAGTGAAGATCCTCAATATTCGCTTTCTTCTTTGCTTTACGGAAGTTTGCATCAACCTGTGATGGTTTCATTTCAAACACAGCATCATCAGCGTTGATTTTATCCGGGTCATCACCGCGTAGCGTCTCGAGTAATTCGCGTGCATAGCGTGATAACGGTACATCCCTTGCGTCACCATTCTTTGACTCCGGTATGTGCACCAATTTTGCACCCACATTTCCCCAGCGCATATTACACATCTCACTGGTACGCATCGCTGTCTCAATGCCAAACAGCATCATATAAGCTAATCGCTGAGACACTAACACCGGCTTTTTCTGACTAAACCCCATCACCTTAAGCAGCTCGATGATTTCCTCATCGGTTGGCCTGCGTGTCCGGTCAGGGTTTGATTTTGGTTTAGTGGCCTTTCTGAATGGGTTCTCTTTTAACCAGCCCCACTCTCTGATCGCCCTCTCGCAAACGGCACTTAATAAGCCCCACTCACGGCGAATAGATGAGCCCGATAAACCCGCTTTTGCGCTTCTGTCGCGCCAGTCTGCTACATCTTGAGGAGATAACTGTCGATTACTGATATTAGCAATGGGATCGCGCAATAATTTATTGATGCGAACATGCTCCCAGCGTTCACCGCCTTTGGTCACTGACACCTCGCGATCGTATCGCTCAAGTAATTCCCCAAACGTTTTAGCAGGCATAACACCAACTGAAATATCAGCTGTGTCCCGCTCCATCATTTTTACCCACTGTTGCGCATGAGATTTACTAGGAAATGTTTTGCTTTTGCGTGTACCATTAACTTGTAGTTGAACACGCCAACGACCGTTACGGTTGGTATAGGTAGCCATATTTTCACAAATCCTTGGTGCAGTTTTGGTGCAGACAAGTGTGAAAATATACGTTAAATTGTGATTGTTGGTGAATGTTTGTGAAATTAGAAATAATCATCAAACCAGATTAAAGCTAGATATAGCGCGGGTTTGAGTTAAAAAATGATGATTATGTGGTATTCGAGAATTTACGGAATGGTGCCCAGGGGGAGACACTTAATAATATTTAAATCATTAACTTAAATATTATTGGTGCAATTAGTTACCCTGCCATCCAAAATTCACTGCTTTTTCCGCAGAAATAAAACCCCATCTAATCAACCAGACATTTACCGGCTTTCGTTCCGGCGAGAATGGATTGTGTCTGCTGAATATTGAATAACACCGTCGGCTTAGAAGGCCGCCAAATATTCACGCATAATTAGATAGTTAGCAAACAATCCACTTTCGCCAAGTGTGAAATTAGAGCTTTTTATATTATTGTTTAGTATGATATTTTTAATTCGTGGCGAAAGAGGTTTTACCATGTTTTCAAAAGATGATTTAGAGCAACTAGAAGCACTCAAAGAAAAAACAGCCAGCGAAGATTTAAAAGCGTTGATCGATATTCTGATTAGTGCGGGTAAATATGGGATGGGTTACTTTGTTGGTGATAAGGAGTAGTTATTTCAATCTAGCCTGGCAAGCGAGTAACTGATTGGTTACTCGCTCTATTCCGTTTCTAAGGGCGTAATAATTTTGTCTAGCTTCTGGATTAAGTTCGGGGGTGGCTCCATTATCCATGCTGGTACTGGCTTCGGCTTCGGGCACGTTATCGCTACCGGCTGGACAGGTTGCATTGACGAGCAGGCGCTTACGCCCAGCAGCAACATCATCACGAAGCTGATTAATTTCATTTTCTGCATCACTTAGTTTCCTGTATTGGATGGCTTCTGCTGTTGCCCATAGCTTTTCGTTTGCATCGAGCTCAGCTTGTAATGATTGCTGTGTTTTTAGTGCTTCGTCAGAAATGGCTCTTAACTGGTCACTGTGCGCTGTTTTTAGGTCAGCTATGTCAACACTTAAACGCCAGCCATTGACCAAGGCACCAAACGCACAACCAACAATGAATATGGCTAGATAGGTTTTCATTGGTACTGCCCTGCCAAACAAAGATTGTCGCGATTGTCTTGCCTGCGGTTATATAAACCTTGAATAAACTGACCACTTGCATACGACCAGTTAGGCTTTCCAGAAAAAGTTGTTGCCAGTAAATCACACGCTTTTTTGTATTCACCCTGCCTTGCATATTTAGCTGACTGGCTATTGCATGCTTTAGCATATCCGACATTCCATGCCAGGCTAGAAAGTCCATCAAAAACAGTTTGAGGTGGGGCAAATTCAATGCAGCTAAGCAAATCAATTTGAACTTCCTGTATTGCTTTCTCATAAACACGATCACATTTTTCTTTAGGCCAATACTCACCGACAATAATTGGCTCATCAGTGACATATTTAGTTAATCCATAGCAGGTTGTCGGCAGACCATTTGCTAATGTATCAGCAAAAGCAACCATTCCATCAGCTCCACCTTCCCATTTTTTGAGGAAATCCAATAGAGCCGGACTTGCCAAAGTTAAACTCGCAAGTAATGCAGCAAGAAGTTTCTTTTTCATTGGATTTCTCCAGGCGATAAAAAACCCGCTCATGGCGGGCTTTGAATAAAAAGTTTGATCTAGTTCACATTTTCAGCGTATTTTAAAAAAGCAATTTCCCTTCAACGTTTTTCTGGATATGGAGTCCGTTTATGAAAAACCTTATCTTTGCAGTGCTTCTGCTCGCCTCTTTTTCTGCTAATTCTGCAATTTTCCAACAGTCATTTTCCACAGACGAAACATCTGTCACAACAAGACAAGGATGCAACTCCGGCGCTGAATTGTGCAGGAACTACATATCTAGTGGTGATAATTATAATTACACCGCATATATGGAGTATTCCCTTCTGCTAGATTATGAAAAAAACAAGCTATTAATAGTAGGTGCTATTGGAAGCGGTGTGTCTGGCCTAAAAATGTTTATTGATGGTATTGAGTTTTCTAGTTATTTATACGAGGACTTGCTGCTAACAGACAAAATGATATTCCTCACGCCTGGCATACATACCATCGCTTTTTCTGCGTTTGTTACTGATTCTGATGCATATATAAATAGTAGTTTCCATAGAATGGATAATCATTACGTACCACTACCACCTGCTCTTATAATGTTTGCACCCGCCCTTATTGGGCTTGTCGCATATCGAAGAAATAAGAGTAAACTAATCTAACTCCAGTCACCACTAACAACATTATTCAATGTGATATCACCTATACCAATCTCGTCAACCGTAGGAGCTATTGTAGTGGTTGAGCCGTTGTTGATTTCCCATAAGGTTCTAAGCCCGCCTTTTACAATCTCAATCTCTACTGGAGACCCCGCCATAAAGGTATTTGAGGAAAGGTTAGAAAAGAAAGTGGATACCTTCACATAGTTTATATTTGGTGAAAATATTAACTCGTGAATATTGCCATCAATATACGGTTCTGCGTCAGCTCCTGAATCAACGCTTACGCCGTCTATGGTTACATCACCGAAGAAATAACTTATCGCTGTTTCTCCACCACCTGTGCTAACTCGTACCGTCGGATTTGCGTTTGACCCAGTCATCATGTAGAACGAGTTATCCGTTGTTGCGTATTTAATTCTTACCGAATCGCCTAAATCAATAGATATAACGGGAATGGTTAAATCAGCATTTGTACCATTTAATGTTAGATAAGGCGATAAAACTGGAAGCCAGTCGCCATCGACCACATTATTTAGCGTTATATCACCTAACGTATTAGGGTCACTGGTCGGGCTGATAGTCGTAATTGAGCGATCATTAATATCCCAACGTGTAATGCCTGCTGCTTTTTCAACCTCAATATACTCAACAGTACCAGCAAAGAAATTACTAGCTGATAAGCTTGATAAGAACGAATCAAGCTTTACGAAGTTACTAGATGACGTGTACTCCATCACATGGTAATCGCCTTGGAATTGTGTGAAGTCATCACCAGACGATATCGACACTCCGTCAACGGTCACCGCACCAAAGAACCACGAGATAGTGGTTTCCCCGCCACCTGTACTTACACGCAGAGTCGGGCTATATGACGCACCTGAAGCAAAATAAAACGCATTATCAGTTGTTTTGAATTTAATGCGCAACTTTTCACCAGTTAGTAATGGAATCTGCGTGAATGTGATATCAGCATTAGTGCCATTAAATATTAGATAAGGATCTGCTAGCAGTGTCAGTGTTGCATTAGGCGTGACAACTTCCCCGAACTTCGTCACTGCTTTTGCATACACTGTATATCCATCAAAAGAAGGTTTCATAGTGAATGAATATTGAGGTGCCTCTGCACTGGCAATGACGGAATCATCCGATGCGTCATGCAATGTGACTGTGCCTCCAATAATCGTGTAAGCATCAAAATCAAAAAAGGCTGTTTCACCTTCAAACCCTAATTGTTCACCATAAAAAGATCTGTCTTGCGGTGCGGTAACGAAATAAGCCCCATTTTCAGGAGTAAATGCCAAATCAATGTATTTTTTTAGATCACGATCTAACGTATTCCATGCACCCTGTCTGCGGTTAGTTATTTGAGCATAAAACTCTTCATAGAAACCGGGATCACCGATTGATTCCATGAAGGTAGTTAAGTCATAACCACCATTGATGAAAATATCAGGATTGTCTGTATCAAGCGCACCCAGAACAGAATACGTTTGATTTCCGTCAATAGGATCAATAATGGTTGTTCCGATATCAAACCCAATATTGTTGTCATACGTTACATTTTTTAGAACGTTACGCAGCCTGAACGGGAAAGGGCCTGGCTCGGTAATATCCGGCCCGGGTCTTATTATGCGATTTTGCTGAGCATCTAAATTTTCGTGGTCAGTTGTTTCGATACCGTAAGCAACAGGCGTCCTGTATGTACTCAACAATTCATTTACATTAATGAACGTGTTGTCATATACGCCATAGTCTTTAAACTTAGCAATAGTTGTGCTGTCTGGGGCGTTCCCTGAAGAACTGATACCAATCTCACCACCAAATCCAAAATTACCATAGATAACGACATTAAAGTTTTTGGTTTCGTTAGCCTTGCCTGTGTTTTTAAGGAACATAGATGAGGGGTTAAGACACACATTATTTCTGATAATGCTATAGAACATCTCAGAGTTATATATGGCATGATTATATATAACCGTGCCAGCTAAGAAGATGCGGTAATCCTTCCCTGAACTTACGTTATCTGTAGAAAAATCAAACTCATCAAAGGTTATTGTGGAATCGGTAAAGCTTGTGACCCTGACGTCAACTTCTTTACAGTTAGAAACCTCACCGCCGCTTGTGTAAGCTGTGAATCCTGTACTGTCCACACCGTCAAGCGAGAAAGTATCGTTTGTAAGCTTAGTGACTCTATACGTATTGCCATTCAACTCTGTCATACCACCGATAGAGTCAAAATATTTCCATTGGTCTGTAGAGTAACCATGCCCAGTCACTGTAACTATCGCAGGGTTTGCTTGGGTTATGTTTGTGATGGTTTTTTCAGTTCCAACTTCGGGAGAGTCAGTAACTAATCGGCATCTAACAGGAACGGGGACATTTAGATCAACCGGCTTACTTAATGTTACGGAAGTCTCAGTAGCACCTGTAAGGCTGGCTGTTACTGTTCCTATAATGCTACCGTCAGGGTCGCCATCTATTTCAGCGCTTGGGTATCTGTCGTACCAGCCAACATGATAGAAAAGATTCTCTTCTAGAATATGCGATGTTATAGGACACCATGCACCTATAGCAAACCCCCACCATATATTAGCAAACTCATTACGACGAATTACTACATCGTTATGTTTGTATGCAGGGTCAGAATTTAAAACGATAGGAGCTGAGACAAAATCAAACTTATTGTCTTCTACTAAAATCCCGTTAACGTCTTTTGTGCCGGTGTAATCGAAGATAACTTGAATGTACGGATAGTCGTACCACGTAATAAAGTTAGGACTATCAGGGTCGCGGATAGTGGATGTATAATGAATACCTGTAAATGCAATATTGCCATCTAATGACGGGTAGAACACCAATGGATCTTCAAAACTTCCAGTGAGCTGCAAATCAACTACAGGTCTGCCATCTAACAAATCACCATAGGCTCCAATAACGTGACGCTCTGTTGCGCTTATACCTGCTGGAAGATTGGCTGTTCCTGTTGTTTCAACAATCGTGTCGCCACGCTTGACCAAAACAAAATCAGCAAATCCAGCGCGTAAATTGTCAACCGCTGCGCTGACTGTAGCGAATGAATTAACTGTGCCCGGGTTATCCCAATTACCAAGAGCAAAGTCAGCTAAAGTATATATCTGTCCTGTACCATCATTACCATCACCTGTAACGTACATGATTATGCTGTCTGCATTAGGCTCAAACTGATCAGTAAACCCTGCACTATTGCGAGAAAGCGTGGTGAATTTTGTTGATTCCCAATCAGGAGCCCTATCAATTGAAGGCAATACAGGAGAACCCCCACCCCGCTTCATCAAACCACCAAGCAATTGAAGTCCTAGATTCATGTATTTTCTCCGGGCATAAAAAAACCGCTTTCGCGGCTTGGGTTTTGGGTTATTAATTAAGTTAAATCGCTTTTAATGCATTAATTGCTGGGTAAGCCAGGGCAAGGGCCTCTTGTGGTGTGGCGGTGCCTGTTGTTTTCATTGCATTGAGTTTGTTTTTTGTTCCCACTCGTAGCAGTTCTATTTGTGGGGATAAGACGTTGTTCCATTCGTTTGCCTTTGCGATGATGAATAAAGCTGCTTCTTCTAACGATGTTTCGCGTGCATTAAATTCTGCCACTATCATTTCATAACCGGTGGTATCGGCAGGGAATCCGGCGTCTCGATAAGCTTTGGCCTGACGCATTTTTTCGGTATAAACCGCCTCTTGCCCCTGAACGGTGGTGATGTATCTTGCTCGGGCATTACCGGCTGCAATATCGACATCATTTAACAGCTGAGCAACAGCATCATCTAATGATGAAAAACGGGTTTGTTTATACTGCATTGATGATTACCTGGTAATCGAGAAATTCCACTTTTTTGATGGTGATGGTGTGTGAGCCAACCACATCAGATGAAAACTCAAAAATGCCGTCATCACAAAGGCCGACAGTCTGACCATTCACAAAAACCTCGGCATCTGTTGGAATAGATGAGAAAGTGACTTTGTCCACACCATCAGCCTGAATGATTGATTTTTCAATATCGATATCACTTTCAGCGCGTAGCTTAAGAGCACCTTCCAACACGTTCACATAATATTTTGTGTCATCGATAAAGCCTTGAAATTCAGGACTGATTTTTAATACCTGACAATTCTCTGGTATGTCGTTTTCATGTGGGTATTTACCACTTGTTTGTAAAACAATTTCACCAGACGGATTGTATATGGCGTAAAAGTTATCAATCATCGTTTACCAACCGTTAGCACTAAAGATTTATAACTTACTGTGTAGAAGCCGTTCACATTAGAA
>Ga0031687_1012957_pt1 | contig 13574 bp, 9 predicted proteins | sample DeeseametaMP1089_FD_75012 | JGI IMG/M metagenome (GOLD analysis project Ga0031687, IMG submission 75012) | Metatranscriptome of deep ocean microbial communities from South Indian Ocean - MP1089 (Metagenome Metatranscriptome) | ecosystem: Environmental > Aquatic > Marine > Oceanic | place: South...
CAAACAGGTGTTACTCAATCTTTTATCTAACGCGGCCAAATACAATAAACCGAATGGCAAAATTAAGATTATTATCAGCAGTACTTATAAATCCTCTCTTCGTATTGCTATCCAGGATACCGGCTACGGCATTGATGAAAAATTACAACGTCGCCTGTTTGAACCTTTCGATCGTCTTGATAAAGATAACTCAGGTATACAGGGCACAGGTATCGGTTTAGTCATCAGCCGAGAGCTGATTAAACTTATGAACGGACGCTTTGGCTTTGAAAGTGAGCAAGACAAAGGCGCCACATTTTGGATTGAACTGCAACGTTCCAAGGTGACAAACGGCCCTCTCTTATCATCAGAACATCACGAACTAGCACAAATGGATAATGACACTAGGAAGCATGTCAAAATCTTATGTATTGAAGATAACCCAACGAATCTCAACTTGATTAAACGTGTCTTTAGACAATATATTCAGTTTGACCTTATCGCTGCTAGCGATGCTGAAACAGGCTTGGAATTAGCCAGACAATATGAACCAAAAGTCATTTTGATGGATATTAACTTACCGGGGATGAACGGCTTTGAGGCATTAGAATCACTCAAACGTTCGGCGATCACCCGTGACATCAAAACGATTGCACTGAGCGCGAACGCCATGCCACAGGATATAGATAAGGGGTTAAAGGCGGGGTTCGATTATTATCTGACTAAGCCAGTCAACTTTGAATTATTAATTGAGACCATTAACCGGGCATTGGAGAGACCTCTCTGACCCAGGAACCGTCAACTTCTAGATAGACAGACTTTTGTTAAACAGACTCAGACCAGTCACTCATCGCTTTCAGAGCAAGTTGATTTAGCTCTATGGCTCTTTCTTCACGACTAGCTTCAGTATAACAACGTAATTCAGGTGCATTACCAGAAGGCCTGACATGAATGATTTCATCATCTGCAAAAGATAGTCTGACACCATCAGTGGTATCCACTGCTTTGATCTCGCCCATAAAAGGAAACAACTGTTGTACCTGCAAGCTATTAATCTGCTTATCCACGATTAACGTATCCAGCAATAAACGGCTTTTTTCCAATGCGAAATTTTTCAGGCGATCGCTGCTGGTATAAATCGTAGGCATCGATGCATTCAGTTCAGAGACTGTCTGTTGCCTTTGTTTTGCCAGTAATAAGACACTTAAAATCACAATGATGGCATCACGTGTGGGTAATGGACTTAGACTCTTTCCTGATAGCTCAATGGCTGATTGTTGCAGAAATCCACCATTCGCTTCATATCCCACCACACCTTTTTCAGGCGAGTTTTTAGCCGCTGTTTGCATGGCTGCTATCACATAGGGTGAACCGATTCGTGTTCGCAACACCTGTTCAAAAAAGTCGGCGTTCACGCAAGAGTTACTACTGACAGGCGTAACCACGATATCCGCCCCCAGGTAGAGCGCGGTTAATAAGCCGACAATATCACCTCTGAGCCAGCGTCCATGTTCATCACTGATCAAAGGTCGATCACTATCCCCGTCTGTTGACACAATGGCATCCAAAGCATGTTCGCTTGCCCACTGTTGAGCAAGTTCGACATCTTCAGACCGAATAGCTTCAGTGTCTACTGAGACAAACTGCTCACTCCTGCCTAGACAAATAGTGTTGGCTCCTAGTGCCGACAAGATTTGTTGCAGCAGGTCTCGACCCACAGCAGAATGCTGATATACACCGATCGTCATACCTGCCAAACAATTATCAGGTAAAAACTGAGTAAAGCGCTCAATGTAGTGTTTTTGAGCAGAGAAAGATGGCTCACTTAACACAGCATCTTGTTTGATAAATGCACCATGGTCATCAAACAGCTCATCCGGAATATCAACCCATCGTTGTTTGATAGCTTGCTCATCAGCCTGAAGTATTTCACCAATTGGCAAATTAAACTTCATACCATTCCGATCATCAGGAATATGGCTTCCGGTAACCATAATGGTCGCCATATGATGTTGAATACCGTATAGGGCGACTGCTGGGGAGGGAATAAAACCCAGATTAACAGGCTGAAGACCATAATGCTGGCAAGCATTGGCGACTGCATTCATAATTCGTGGGCTGCTGGACCTCAAGTCACCACCGATACCAACTTGATCCCCTTTCTGTATCTGATTCTCATGAATCAAATGCTGAAAAAATGCTGAGGTATAAGCAAAACACACTAAATCTGTCATGTCTTTGACAAGACCACGGGTACCACTTGTACCGAATTTGACGCCAGAATCTGACATCAACTGTTCAATATGAATGTTCATTTAGATAGCTTAGTATCGATGGTAATTATCCTGGAAGCGAACAATATCGTCTTCACCAAGATAGCCACCGGATTGAATTTCGATAATTTCTAGAGGTACTCTGCCAGGGTTATGCAATCGATGTTTTTGCCCAACAGGAATAAAGGTGGATTCATTTTCTGACAGTAAAAAGACTTCATCTTCTCTGGTCACCTCTGCTGTACCTTGAACTACAACCCAATGCTCAGCTCGATGATGATGCATTTGCAATGAAAGAGATGCCCCCGGTTTTACTCGGATACGTTTGACCTGAAAACGTTCGCCAAGATCGATGGAATCATAATAACCCCATGGTCGATAACAAAGCCGATGATTTTCGGCTTCAGAACGTGATTGTTTTTTTAGCTTGGCGACAATGTCTTTAATGTCTTGTGCTTGGTCTTTGCTGGCAACCATGACCGCGTCAGCTGTTTCCACAATGACCAGATTTTCAACACCTATAGCCGAGACAAGTCGGTGCTCACTGTGTATATAAGCATTCTTTACATTCTGTATTTCAACATCACCCTTGAGAACATTATTATTTTCATCCTGTTGTGAACACTCCCACAAGGAGGACCAGGATCCAACATCGTTCCAGCCAGCATCAAGAGGAACCACCACTGCTTTTTGTGTTTTTTCCATTAAAGCATAGTCGATGGAATCAGATGGACAGGCCTCAAAAGCCTCTTTACTCAAGCGTACAAAGTCTAAATCCTGTTCACTGTTGGCAACAGCTAAACGACACTGTTCAATGATGTCGGGATGAAACTTGCTCATTTCCTCAATTAATACTGACGCTTTAAACATAAACATACCGCTGTTCCAGTAATAATCGCCTGATGACAGATACGCTTCAGCCGTAGCGGAGTCAGGTTTTTCGACAAACTGATGGACAGCTGAAATCGTGGCTTTTTCCTCAGCTTGAATATAGCCATAGCCAGTATGAGCACAAGTGGGAACGATACCAAATGTGACTAAATTTCCGGCCATAGCTTGTTGTTCAGCGAGCTTTATTGCTTGATGAAAAGCGTCAATATCGGCAATCACATGATCAGCTGCCAACACTAAAAGTATGGGGTCTTCTTCACGTGACAATGCCTGAAAAGCGGCACTGACAATTGCCGGTGCCGTATTTCTACCTACGGGTTCTAACAGAATGCTGGGTTTCTCAATATCAATTTCGAGTAATTGTTCCGCCACCATGAATCTGTGGCTCTCATTACACACCACTATAGGCGGTGAATTATTCAAACCACCTAATCTAAGGATGGTTTGTTGAAACATGGAGTCATCACCAAACAAATTTAAAAATTGTTTGGGTTTATGCTTACGTGAAAGTGGCCACAAGCGCGTACCACTTCCTCCCGACATTACGACAGGTATCATTGAAATTCCCGATTTAACTTATTATCCGTTATCAATTGTTCAGTGAGCTGATGGCTGAATCAATATCCGCTATTAAATCACTTTCATTATTTTGTGATGCTTGTTGTTTAGCCGTGTTCAGATATTGTCTTGCTAGCTCACTATTACCTTGTTTTACATGTAACACACCTAGGTGATAATTAAATACAGCAACATTGGGTTCTAGTGCTACCGCCTGTTCAAGTACTGGCTTAGCTTCATCCAGCTTATTTAATTTCACATTAGCCCAACCATAACTGTCGAGAAAATAAGGTTGTGTTGACGTTTTAAACCGTTGAGTAATTTCCAAAGCGCGGTTTAAATTCTCAGGCGACTCAAACCGATCCGTTAATAAGCTGGCCAGATTATTGGCAGCAATATCGACATTATTATTTTTTGCAAGAACGCCTTCATATAGATCACGTGCCTCAGCATAATTGCCACGTGACTCTTCAATGGAAGCTAGCTGTAAAGAGAATCGAATGTTGTCATCGACATTATCAACGGCTTTTTTCAGTATATTTGCCGCTTCGGATAACTTGTCATTACGTAAATAATAGTCGATTAATAAAGAGTAACCCAGCGTCCATTTTTTCTGTTCAGCAAGCTTTGATTCAAGAATATCGATTGCCTGTTCCGCTTTTTCTACTCTGAAATAATGAATGGCCAGTGTTGCAAATCCATTCATAGAGTTAGGATTTTGTTGGTTGAAATTGTTTAGATACGTTTCTAACTGTTCATTTTCTCCCAACGCTTCCATTGAGGTTGCCAGACCTTGCATCGCACGACTTGAATTTGGAGCTAATTCAAGCGCTGCTTGATACTCAGCTTTTGCCAGCGCATAGTCGCCTTGGCCTTCGTACAATTGTCCAGACAATAGATAAGAAAGTAAGGTATCCCCTTGCTGATCTTTAAGTAGATCAATGGTTTCGATACCTGCTTGCCAGTCTTTTTTCAGAATTCTGACTTCAGTCAATTGCTGGAGTAAAGTGGCATTTGTAGGATTTTGCTCTAAAGCGGTGACTAAAACCTGTTCAGCTTTGTCATAATTATTTTCGTTAACTAACAACCCTGCCACCGTTAATGCTGCAGTGGCGTTATGTGGATTGGCTGCTAATGCTTGTCTGAAGCTATCTTCTGCGAGTGCATCAGAACCCTGTCTTTGATACGCTTGCGCCAGCAAAATCATGGCTTCATCAGAGTCAGGTGAATTTCTTAACACTGTTCTTAGGTCAGTCACTGCCTGATCATATTTTTCATCCATCAAGTCCAGTTTTGCTCTGACCAGCAATGCCCCACTTTCTTCTGGCGCGACATCCAAAACAGCTTGAGCCAGCTCACGTGCTTTTTTGAAATCCTGCTGTGATGCGTAATATGACGCAAGCATCACTCGGGCTTTATTACCATTGATACCTTGCGGGTCTTCGTTAACGATATCATTTAGCTCTTTGACAGAGCCTTCAACATCACTGTTCTTATCTAACAACGCGGCTTTTGCGAAGCGTAATTCATAATTCTCTGGATCAGCTTCAATCATCTCATCGAGTTTTGATAACGCTTCTTGTGGGTTTTTCTGGTTAATTAAACCTAGTAAAAACTGCTGAGCTTCATCATCCTCTGGATGATTTTTCAGAAATGTTTGCAGAAGTGTTAAAGCCTGATCATATCTATCTAATTTTGATACCAGCAATTTGGCATAGGACATGACCACTTCACGTTCATCCGGTTTACGGTCCAGGATATCTTCGTAGACATTCGCCATGCCTTTAAAATCTTTCATGTCGTTATACAGGCTAAGTTCGATCAAACGAAGCGACATATCTTCAGGATACTTTTCAACAGCCTGTTTTGTTTTTGCCAATGCTGCTGGAAGGTCACCTTTATCTTTTAAAATTAAAATTTCCAGTGAGAGAATATCTTTATGTTCTGGATAATCTTTAGAGACTTCAGCAAGCAGTGTTGATGCTTCATCAAATTTTTGCTCTTTCGCCAGAATAGACGCTTTCAGAATTCGACCATCAAAACTTTCCGGTTTTATTGATAATGCTTTATCAGCTCGTGTTGTCGCCTCGTCAAGTTTTCCACCGAGCAGATATAATCTACCTAACTTTATCTGAGCATCAACGTGATTGGGATCAAGCTGCTCAACAGTGGTCAAGTTGGCAAACATTTGTTTCCAGTTTTTGTTTTGCTCGTCTAACAAGGCCAGTCGATAATAGGGCTCTGCTTGTCTGGGATCTATCTGAATAGCATTTTTGTATTCCAGTCGAGCCTTATCGTAGTTTACATTATCAAAAAACTCATTACCACTTTCTACATAATCTGCTGCGGTATCAGCTGAACTGCCACAGCCAGCTGCCATTCCCAACATCAACACCAGTAATAAACGTTTACTCGCTTTCATATCCCTACCTTATTCCGCAATATATTGTTTTAACTTCGGCTCGGCGACCTGCATAAATGACAACAAACGTTGTTCAGCCTGAGCGACAGTTTCATTATCCGCTACCATTGTTACCATTCTTACTAGCGAGCCATCAGTTCTGTTTTTTACAATTGAATCTTGTAATAGGTACCACTTATTAATGTACTCATTGGCCACAATACGTCCATGCCCTTGGAACCAGTAATAAACCAGCTGTTCTTGTGTGCCTTTCTTGATAATGACGCGGTTAGCTGGGTGGCCATTGGCTTCAATTCGGTCAAATGCTGCAATCTCCCAGCCACCGCCAGGTATGCAGACACGAGGTGAATGCGGCGATTCGCCTTTCCGTTGGGTTTCGTAATAAGCCACATAGAAGTTGACAGTTTGCTTTTGTGCATTTTGATAGTTGGCTAATAAATAATCCGTCATGGCCAGCTTCGTCTCAACTCGGTTATCCAACGGCAACTGGTAACCTGTCCACTCGTCCAATTTCATTGGGAAATTCACTAAGGCGTTGTGCTCTGGAATAATTTCCTGGCGATTATCAATGTAGTGTGTCACCCCATAGCTCGAAACAAGGGTTAACACAGTCAGACTAAAAATCACCATATTCCGGGATGATGAAGTACTGTCCTCTTGGAATATGGATTTTGTGTTTGAGTATTGCTCGACGCCAAACACATCGGCAAACGAATTGCCTGTAGTGATTTTTTCCATTAACCAAATCAGTAAGGCAAGTAGACCTGCACAAGCCATGAAAATGATCCAGCCTTCAAAGTCATGCAAAAAACCTTCTGCTTGAGCTATACCCCAGTTATCGACCAGTACACCAATCACGCCAATGCGGAAGCTGTTCATCAATATCGTAATAGGAATCGTAGCAAGAAAAATCACTGCTTTTTTCCAAAAGCTGGCACGGTAGAAATATGCAGCAATAAAGCCCAAGCTCATTAGCGGGAACAGGTAACGTAATCCACTGCAGGCTTCCACTACCTGAAGTTTATAGACCCCCAGATCAATGATATTGCCTTCTAAATAAACAGGAATATCAAATAAACGAATGACCTGAACCCCTAACCAAGAAGACACCAACTGTAACTTCGCCGTCAGAACCACTTCAATGACATAAGGCAACGGTATGGCAAATAACAGTAACAAGATAGGCGCAAGCGTATAACGACTGGCTTTGCCCAGGAAAATCATGGACAAACCTACCAATGTCATAACAAATGAATATTGGATCAGGATAAATAAGGCGCTTAATTCACCCAAAATGTATACGAGAAGTGAAAGAAGAATTAAAAAATAGCCACTCCACATGGGACGCGTGACTGATGAGAGAATCAGATTCTTTTTCTCCCAAAGAATGTAAAGGCTGACTATTGGTATGAGAAAACCATGGCTATACTCTTCCTGTGTGTTCCACCGTGTATATGCCTCAGCAATCCCTCCCCAGTAGGTAATAAAAGCCAACACAAGCGTGACGATAAATACACTTGCTTTTTGATAGCTCAACACTGTGCCTGCTCCTTGCCTTTACTTAATATAAATTAACCTGAGATTACCTTGAATCGTTTTAAAACGCCAGCTAATGACAACAATCGTTTTATTTTCTGCTGTGGATTCAATATGACAAGCTCACAACCAGACGAATTAAGCTTACCTTGGAGCGTTAGTAGTCTCGCCATGAATGCACTATCAATATAACTGACACTAGCCAAATCAATTTTTAATTGAGAACGATTAGCTAATAATGTCGTATTTATCAATGCGTCCAATTTTTCAAGGTTAGTTGAATGGAAAAACCCCGTCAGAAGTAGCGTCTGCGTATTAGGTTGCCAGTTAACGGTATTCTCGTGACTTTTACTCTTTTTATATTTCTTATCAACAAAATAATAAGGAAGTTGCTTGGTGAGTAATAACGAAACCAAGCCCCAACCATCTTTAAGATAACGCTTCCACAAATTTGGCTCTTGTTTAATCCGCCACAACCATTCCAAGCCAAATTTTCGCCACTTTTCTGGTGCACGTTTGACCGAACCTGCAACAAAGTTAATCACGGCTCCCAGATGGCTAATGATGGGCGCATTCAGATTAGCCATATTATTCACAATCCAAGCTTGACCTTTTTTGGCACCTAAGGCAACAAGCACAAAATCTGCTTCAGAGGCATTGATTTGCTCAATAATGTGATCCTGACTCATCTCTTCAATGCTCACAAAGCCTGGATCATAAAATCCAACACTGACCATACCTCTTGAATAACTGTTGAGCTGCTCATGAGCTTGTTTGGCAACACCTGGTTCGCCACCGAAGAAAAACACCCGAATCGGTTTTTCTCGAGGTGTGTCAGACAAAAATTGAAATAAGTCAGAGCCAGCTACGCGTTCCTTGACGGGTAAGTCCATCATCTTGGCCAACCAGACTAAAGGCATGCCATCTATAACAGACAGATCACTTACAGCAACAGATTGATAAAAAGCGTCATCCTCGTGTGCTGCAATCGTGAAGTTGATATTTGGTGTGGAAAGAAAACAGCGTTTTTTAGATGAAATGGCTTGCTCGATTAACTGTGCGGATTCAGGAATACTTACAAAGTCGAAAGGTAAGCCCATCAAAACAAATTGCTTTTCCCGGTTCAACGAAGGGCTACTCTCAGTTAACTTAGCCTCTATTTTCATTCTTATTCATCCAGTTGTTCTGGAAAAAAGAACTTCTGTCTCATCTTTTTTAGTTTTGGTTCTATAGATGAGTCATAATCTCCATCACGCATCTGAATTAGATAATTCCACGGATAGCTATCTGTTTGTTTCTCCAACTTTTCTACAAATTGCTCTAATGTTGATATTTTTTTTGCTGGAACACCAACTACAACAGAGTCCTCTTCAATATCTTTAGTTACAACAGCACCTGCTCCGACTACAACATTAGGTCCAATAGTAACACCAGGTAAAATTATTGCTCCATGACCGACGAAAACATTATTTCTGATATCTACTTTACCAACTGAGTCTAACTTTTTGTTGAAAGCCTTATTTAATACAGCGATAGAGCCATCATGCCCCAAAACTGTACATTTTGTTAGCATTACGTTATCACCAAGAGATGTATACTCTGGATCCGTAATGTTTGTATAAGGCCATATCACCACATCTTTTCCCATGTGATATAGATTGCCCCATTTCCTTATATACTCTGAATACTCAGCAGCACTTGGTTTGCAAATTTTTAGATATAGACTTTTAAGCCTACCTGTTTTGAATGCAATGATTTTTATTATTTTGCTAAGCATACGTATCCTCCACAAAGGTTCGGAGATAAAAGAAATCCCCAATACTATTATCTTTTTGTTTCATTGCTCATGCCCCACATTTCTTGGTGAGACCCCTTGGCAGGTAACTCAAAACAACAATGTGCATACACCCAGCCTATAAATTCAACTAATACCGTTTTCGCTCCAGAACTGGTTTGCCACCAATTGGCTAATCTGAATTCTTCAGGAGATGCACTGATAATACCGATAGGAATAGCTAAAGCATCAAACGCCTGTTTGTACAAAAAATGGGTTCTGCGACTATGTACATCAGCTGAAAACACATTAATCCCCTTCACCTTATCTATTAAAGGCGCTGCTTCAATAAACTTTCGTACCATCACTGCGCTGAGATAGGTCCTATCCTGAGCAGAAGCAGGCGTTGGAATTACCTTAAGATTGTCCATACTCAGACCTAACAAATTCAATTGATGAGCCGCTTGCTCTGCATAAGAATCAAACTGATCGGTAAAATTTCTCGCTTCAGGGCCCCCCGTGGTGATCACTAGATCATAGTGGCCAGATTTATATTCTGCATAAGCCTGGCTGAGCGCATCTGGCTCAAGCCAGCCCTCCACAACCAGAATATTAGCTTCAACAGGCGTTTGTTTAGCTAAAAAAAACGCAACATTGTGTATAAAAAATATGGCGATAGCCAGCGATAATAAAATAAAAATGATGACTGACCATATAGTGGGAACAAGAATAAAGCGTCGCCTAAAAAACCATCCCTGTTTCTGCATCTATTGATTACCAAGTGATTCAGCAAATAGTGTCTCTAAACGCTTAGCGTTAATATCTTGTGCAAATTCCTGCTGCACTTTTTTCTCAGCATGACTGATGAGCACTCCCCGTAAAGCATCATCCTTTATCAGTTCGAGTATAGCCCCAGCTAATTGCTCACTATTACCTGGCTCAATTAATTTACCTGTTTCCTCATCAATCACAAGCTCTGGGATACCGGAAATTCTAGATGAGATGACAGCCGTTCCCACCATCATCGCTTCCATCAATACAACAGGAATACCATCCATATCTCCCTGTTTATCTTTTTTACATGGTAAGACAAATAAATCCAACGCCCTGACAAATTTGACGACCTGATCATGAGGCAATGGCCCCAGAAACACGACCTTGTCATTCAAGTCAAGTTGTGTAACTTTCTGTTTTAATTCTTCTTCCAGTGGACCCGACCCAGCTATTTCGACAATAAAGTCAGAAAATTGAGTCTTGAGGATAGCCAGAGCAGAAATAAGCGTATCAATGCCTTTTTTCTCTACCAGCCTACCGACAACACCTATACGTACCGGGCTTGATAGTGCTATTGAAGATTTGCGAGTGAACACGCGACTATCTACACCACAGCGAATAACCTCTAACTTGTCAGGATCAACTTGATAAGTTTGCTGAATATAGTGACGATTAAAATCAGATATTGTGGCAAAGAAACTAGACCTTTCGACCTTTTTACCCAACAATAAACCGCGCTCAAATATGTCGTTAGCATGCGCGGTGACACTGAAAGAAATCCCCGACAACATACTGGCATACATCGCAATATCAGTAGGCACATGAGCAAAATGCACATGCAGATGTTGAATAGAATTCTCTTTTAATTGTTGAGCAAGCTTAGCCGCATAAAAAAACCGATAAAACAGACCTAATGCATCCCGGGATAATATGTTCACTCTGAACATGTCCTTCACGCACTCACCAAGTGCTTTTAGATAATGAACAGGTTTTTTAGTCAGTAAGTTGAGGTGACTAAAAAAAACTTTCTTCTTTGGTGTTGCATAAACATAGTTCACCTTTGAGTGCAGTGCATCAAGATGTTTATCAGTGGCAGGCATTATCGGTTTGTGAACCGAGAACGGTATTACCTCGTGCCCTAGCTCACTAAGAGCCAGAATCTCGTTATACACAAAAGTAGCAGATAATGCGGGTATCTCTGGTGCCAGATATGCCAGTTTCAAACGATACTCCTGCTAGATGTGAGATTGTTGCCAAACAACAGCTTGTTGTTCATTTAATTGCTGGGTTGCCTCAGATTTTCCTTTAATGAGACATTGCCACTGATAATGACGAATAAACGCAACAAGTGGTTTATCAGCAAATCTTGGTTGACGTGTCAGCATACTTTTCACATAGCCCCACCACATCGCTGCACCACCGAGAAAGTATGGAGGATGTAACATACGGAAGACTGATGAAGCGGTCATGTAAATCAGCCCAGTACCCATAAAATATTGGCCAAATCCGTGACGCATACGTCCAGTAAAGATGCCTTTCTGGCTTGAGCCCATTGGTCTGAGATGAATAAACTGTAAATCAGGCTCATCCCAGCTAACAGCAATCCAACCTAGCTGGCGACATTTATGACAATCAATGCCATCCCACATCACCTGGAGAACAAAACCTCCAATTTCTTCAAAACACGTACGACGGTAAAACTTTGTCATACCAACCGACATCTCATCACCACATTTTTCACTAATGAGCTCACCAGATTTTTTATCTCTGAAATACGCTTTACCACTGCATGTACCAATACGTGGATTTTGTTTCATGCGGTCAATCAAAATCTCAAAATAACGTTGGGGTAAATCTAAATCCAAATCAAATTTACAGATAAAATCAAACTGACTGACATCCACCTGATCATAGCCATAATAAAAGGCTTCGATCACACCAGGACCGACACTACGATGGCCTCGATTTTCACGTGTAATTACTTTTATGAATGAGTATTTCTCAGCATACTCAGCCAAAATTTGTGGCGTCGCATCAGAAGAACCGTCATCAACAATCACCCATAGATCAGGCTTGATGGACTGATTCACGACACTATCCAATGTTATACGCATGTAATCAGATTCATTGCGACATGGTGAAACTAAAAGATAATTATTGTTCATTAATTCATCCAGACCTTTATTGGAAACTAATACGATGCAGTTTTCTGTACAAGAAGTAACTCAGTAACACAAAGCTCAACATAGGAACTAAAAGTGCCAAGCCATTACTTATACCATAAGCTATAAGAATATCTTTCAACGGCATGACCATCTCGTGAAGTACAAAGAGAGGGAAAGCTAAAACCCCGGTGACAGATAACATCTGCATAATATAGCGTTTGAATTTTGAAGATTGATCGTATGTAACAAGGGAAAAGGACACTAATACAAGCAACAAAATGATGACACCACTATATGTGATCCATCGCCAGAGATAATTTTCTCTAACAGGCCAATGATCCCACATATCAATATCGTATACATACGACCAGATACTTGTACCAAATAACAATACGGCCATACCAACGTAAAAGTATGACCATCGAGTATCATCTTTGATTGGAATTTTATTTAATAATAAACCAATTACAAAGCCTGTTATTACACCTGCCATCATTAAAAAATATGCATACTTTCCTGTTAAAACTAATTTAAAAAACTCTGCTAAACCTTGAGTTTGTAGTTCCTCTAGATAACTCAGGACAGAGTAATGGAACAAATAAAGCACTATTATCAGTACTAATGAAAACTCAATAGGATAGTTGGATTTTCTGATTAATTTAAACCAGTAATACAGCGTTAATGATGCGAAAAAATAAAACGTCAGAACAGAGTAAAAAGAATTTGTAAAATCAGTAAAAGTCAAAACTCTCGGGCTCGTCACGGAGAACGACCAGAACTTTATCAGTGCTAATGTAACTATTCCTGTTCCCAATAGTAATGCTGTGTTAAGGAGAATACCTTTTAACCTATCAGGGTCTCTATCTAAAAGTGGATATAAAGAATAACCTGCACCAACACCATAGATTACTGCAAACCCTGGTGTCCCCATTGACAACAGTGGACCTGCCATTGCCGTGAACTGCTCAACATTACCGAATATTTTTTCTAATAGTCCTTGATGCCAGTGTGCAAAAATAACGATTATGACCATCAGCCCCCTGACAATACTAATCGTCATTGTATTTTTGATCGAATCAGAGCGTATGGTGTGAAATGAACTTCCACTCTCAACTCCAGACATTTTTTTAGCAATTTCCCGTACGGTTAACCCCTGCAGCATTCCTTTTGATATGTCTTTGGGGACGCCCTTTGACTCCATA
>Ga0031687_1015627_pt1 | contig 13380 bp, 11 predicted proteins | sample DeeseametaMP1089_FD_75012 | JGI IMG/M metagenome (GOLD analysis project Ga0031687, IMG submission 75012) | Metatranscriptome of deep ocean microbial communities from South Indian Ocean - MP1089 (Metagenome Metatranscriptome) | ecosystem: Environmental > Aquatic > Marine > Oceanic | place: South...
AAAAAACTTCAGAGAATACTATCACTAGCGGCCGAGTAAGTAATGTTAGTGACCCAAATGCTAAAGTTAGAATATCTGATTCTTATGATAGGCATAGTCCACCAAATACTGGAACTTCTGGAACGGTTTCTTCACCAGTGAGTTCAAGTTCAAGTTCAAGTTCAAGTTCAAGTTCAAGTTCAAGTTCAAGTTCAAGTTCAAGTTCAAGTTCAAGTTCAAGTTCAAGTGATCCATACTCAAGATATAGAGAAACCAACAATGTAGAGAGTACAGCAACGGTGTTGTCTAATGAAGTTGATATAACAACAGAAGAGAGAACTCTGAGTCCACCTATACTAGACGGTCGTTATGACAGAGGGAGTGAAACAAAGAGTACAATCAAAAGTGTGACGATTGGGGATGTTCTAGAAGCTACAAGAGAAGACAAAGCTGATGTCGATGTTTCTACCTGTAGGGCATATTCTAGAGGTGTATGTCTAATGCGTTAGTTTCTTATGTTTTTACCTTGAGTGAGATGAGAAAAATGCCCACACGAAGTTGTGGGCATTTTTATTTAGTTAATTACTAAAAAGATTCTTTTTCAGTTTTATTCCATGGCTTTTCTGTCACTATAAATAAAATGAAAAGTGGGTCCACCTTTGTTACTTTCATAAGGTGCCAAAAAAGCTTTATAAGCTCGGTTGGCTTGTATGACAAATGATAATGGAATGTTGAGAACCAGTACCGGTATCTATGCTTTTTTAGTCTTTTATCTAATAATTTAGATACTTCATAAGAGTTTGAGAATTCACTTTTTAACTTTCTTATAAGTTTAAGAGCATAATAATGCAGTTTTCTTCCATTTTTGGTTATGGAGTTTTCAACTGGCCGATATGTTGCGTAACCTCCTTTAGTTCTGACTACTTGGCCTTTACTCAGAATAATTCTTATACGCAATATAGAGTCAGCAAAAGCTCTCATCTCCTCATCATAGCCTCCTAATTTTTTTACAGTCGAAGCACGATACATCTCACATGCAGGAAAGGGAGGAGGAGAGAGAAGGAATAGTTCTAATGGGGTGGATGGCTTTTCAGGCCAGTTCGACTTTTTTATTGTGCGGTTAATGCTTGCCGCACTGGTAGAATCAGCACAACTTATATCAATATTTTCATATTCTTTAAATGTTTTTACATGCTGCTCTATAATGTCATTTGACAGCCAATCATCTGAGTCTAGAAAAACCAGTAGTTCTCCTTTTGATGCCTCAATGCCCCTGTTCCGTGCAGCACTAACCCCAAGGTTTTTTTGTTTTATGAGAGAAACTTTTGGTAAATAGCTTTCGACTACTCTAACCGAATTATCTGAAGAGCCATCATCTATGACAATGATTTCAATATTTTGATATGTTTGAGTCAAACAACTATCTATAGCTTGCGAAATATACTTCTCTCTATTGTAGCATGGGATAATAATACTGACTAAAGGTAGGTTTTGCATAAGGGAGTTTCTCGCACTAGAAAATTGATTGTTAAACGTTCTTTTAATTCTGGAATGTCTTTTTTTATCTGCTCTTAAATTTGTATATATACTGATATCTAGAACTAGCACCATTCTTCTATTGGATTTAAATGTAAATGACCGGTATTGAAATCAGCAAGAAAATCATCATTATAAACTCAATAAGTTCAGCTCTAGCGCTGCTTATAAATATGTCGGTGCTGATTTGGCTTCAACAATACCTTTTAAATCATATTTCAGCTAGTGAATATAGCCTGATCCCTATAGTGTTGTCAGCAATGGCATTTGCACCGCTTTTAACTACTGTCTTGACAGGTGGACTGTCAAGGTTTGTTACGGCGGCTTATGCTAAGGGGGATTTGGAGCAGGTAAGCACGATATGCTCGACCATGTTTCCCATATTATTACTGGCTGGAGTATTCTTTCTTTCAGTGGGGGGCTGGGTTGCTTGGCATATTGATTCTTTCCTTAAGATAAGTCCTGAATATTTAACAGACGCAAAGATAATGCTTGCACTAATGGTTTTTTCAACTGCCATTAGGCTTCCTTTATCTACTTTTTTGTCTGGTTTTATGGTTAGACAGAAACTAGTTTGGCAAGACTTGATAGATATTACATGTAATGTTTTTCGAATTATTTTGCTATTTATTCTTCTCTTTGGTTTGAGTACCAAAGCCTTATGGGTTACAGTCGCATTAGTATGTAGCGAACTTTTAAATTTGACTATTTCTACCCCTATTTCTTTAAAGTTGTTGCCGGCACAAAAAGTTTCTTGGAAAAAGTTCAAAAAAACTTTAGCAAAAGAGATTACATCTTTTGGTAGTTGGTGGTTTATTGGTAGTCTCGCTGATGTAATAAAAAAAGCGATGGATCCGTTAATTCTCAATCGTTTTTCGACAGCTGTAGAGGTGACTGTATTTTATGTGGCTGACTTGGTCCCCAGAACCATGATCCAAATTCTTACACCAATTAGTAAACCATTCTTCCCTGTGCTCGCAGGGATGGTCGCTACAGAAGACTATACAAGATTGAGAAATACCTACACCAGGACATCTCGATACCATACTTGGGTTGTCTTAATGTTAGCCATTCCAGCAATGATTTTTAGTACTGAATTAATGCATCTCTATTTAGATGGCAGGTATGATTATGCGGGTGGAGTAATGAGCATTCTTTTAGGCGTAACCATAATGAACGCACTCAATGCGTTAGGCTCTGCTGTGGCTCTAGCTTCGGGTGATATGCGAGGACTGTCTCTTCGAGTAATAATTATTCAAGCCACTAATTTACTTTTGACTTTCCTTTTTGTTGCCTACTTTGAGCAAGGGGCTTACGGCTCAGCTTATGCCTCCATTCTTGCTGTGGTGATACTTGACATAGCATTAAAATGGCCTTTTTGTCGAAGACTCGCTCATACTCCTTTTTTATATTGGTTTAAAGAGACTGTCCTTCCTACATTTGTTCCAGCAATTCCAAGCTTTATTTTTTGCTTAATTGCTAAGTTATTTATTGATATTAATAGCTGGCTGATGCTTTTAACAGTCTCAGCAATAAGCGCTGTTATCTATATTTGTTTTATAGTTCAATATGGATTGAGAGAACAAGATAAGGTTGATTTATCGCGTTTGTCAGATGTGGCAAGAGTACCTTTACCTCTTAGGAAATTACTTAAGCATCTAGCAAGTTAATTACTAAATATAATTTAAAGAAGAAGCTACTAAGGATGAAAACTGAACAAAAAAGTGTATTAGCTTATTTGCCACACCATGTGAAGTCTTATGGGATTGGTTATGCTGCTCATTCAATTGCTATGAGGATGAATTCAAACTCCTTAGTTTCAGACTTATTATCAGTTAAGTCAGATTTTGCCCGGCTTGATAGACATGTAAAGGAAGCCTATTCAATCAATTGGCTGTATAAATTAGCTGTTCGAACTCGCGACGAGCATCATTTAATAAAAAAGTCCGAGCATAAATTAAGAAAAATTTCCGATAAATACGCCGTATTGCATTTGTGGCCAGGGAGTTCATTAGAAACAGTTAAACATATAAAAAATAATGGTGCTAAGTTAATAATAGAAAATATTAATTGTCATCATAAAACCTCAATTTCTATCTTAAATGAAGAATATAAACGGATAGGATTGGATGATAGCTATAATATTCCTGAGTCGAAATTAATAGCTGAAAACGCTATTTTAGATTATGCAGACTTTGTTTTTAGCCCAAGCCCACAAGTAACAAACTCTCTTGCAGGGGCCGGTATTTCTCATGAAAAGATATTAAGTACCTCTTATGGTCTTGATACTGATGATTTAATATCAACTGCTCGAATAGCAAGTAAGGGGCATAATGATTTTACAGCGCTGTTTGTGGGGAGTGTTATTCCCAGAAAAGGGGTACACCTTCTTCTCGAATACTGGCAAGCTTCCAAGATTAAAGGCAAACTAAAGATTATTGGTAAAGTTGATAGTGTTATGAAGCCTATCCTTGCAAAATATGAAGCTGACCCATCAGTAGAGTTTATATCTTTTACTAACGATTTAAACTTTCATTACTCAACTGCTGATGTTTTTCTTATGCCAAGCTTAGAAGAGGGAAGCCCGCTTGTAACTTATTTAGCCATAGGGGCTGGTTTACCTTGCTTAGTTTCACCGATGGCTGGCGACGGTATTATAAGAGAAAATATCGAAGGTTATATTATTGAGCCTCACAATAAGCTAGGTTGGATAGATAAGTTGCAAACAATCTATGAAGATAGGCAGTTAAGAATGAACTTTGCACTAGCGTCTAGACAGCGGGCCGAAGAGTTTTTATGGAATAATGTCGCAACAAAAAGAGCTCAGCAAATTCTAACAAAAGTGATAAGTTAATTGTGAATGTTTTAATATTGGGTGGGACCGGTTTTCTTGGGAGCCATGTAACTGATGCTATCGTTGCCAAAGGTTATAACGTCCGCATATTTGATAAGTCAGTTGTTGAACGCGATGATGTAGAGTTCATTAACGCTGACTTCTCAGACAGAATGGCTTTATCAGAAGCATTGATAGGTATTGATGTTGTCATCCATATGATTAGCACATCGGTGCCAAGCACCTCTAATCATGATCCAATTAGTGATATAAATGGTAACTTAGTAAACACTATAAACCTTTTGGAATTGATGCGGCAGGCAGATGTATCCAATCTTGTCTATTTCTCTTCCGGCGGTACCGTCTATGGTGTTCCTGACTATTCTCCGATGGATGAAAGTCATAAAAAAAATCCGATTTGTAGTTATGGTATTGTTAAGCTGGCAATAGAAAAGTATCTCTATATGTACCATTCCTTATATGGGATAAGCTCAACTATTTTAAGGCCGTCTAACCCTTATGGGCCAGGACAGAAACGAATGGGGGTCCAAGGGTTCATTGGTACCTGCCTTAAAGCAGCAGTTAACAATTCAAAGCTGACTGTTTGGGGCGATGGCAGTGTTATTCGTGATTATATTTATGTATCAGACATGGTAAGTGCAACCATCAAGGCGATGGAGCTACTGCCTCAGGGAATTTTTAATATAAGTAGTGGGGAAGGATACTCAATTAATGAAATTATTTTGGCGGTTGAAACATTAATCCAAAGAAAAATAAACGTTGAATATCAGCAACATCGAAGCTTTGATGTGCCAGAAATGATTCTTGATAACAGCAAGGCGATTAAAATCTTAGACTGGAATCCATTAGTTAGTCTTGAAATTGGGTTAGCACAATCTTTAAATTTTTTTGAAGATCAATAACTGATGCCTAACTTTTTTGCTTATTTTGCTATATGTGTTTGGCCGTTAGTTATTATCTTTCTGATTCGACGGCATGGATATGGAATAGGTAGCCTTCTGAGTTATCTATTAGGGTATATGTTTTTACCAGCATCTTTTTCTATCAATCTGCCAGGAGTGCCTGGACTTGATAAATTCACTATAACCAGTATTACGATTATTATCTATTCTTTAGTGAGCGGAAAGCGAATTGGCTTTCATTATCTAAACAAACCGATGATGGTTGTTTTTTTAAGCTTTATGGCCGCTCCATTTTTGACTTCACTCACTAACAAATCCCCTTATTTATTTATGCCAGGCTTATCTATGTATGATGGATTAAGCCAATCAATAATGGGGTTCTTGTATTTCTTTCCATTTTTTATTGGAATAAGCTTTTTTCGTGATGAAATGAATCAAATAAAGTTATTCCAGTATTTAAGCATAGCAGCCTTTTTTTATGCGTTTTTAGCCTTGTATGAGATAAGAATGAGTCCACAATTACACGTGGACTTATATGGTTATTTTCCACATTCATTTCTACAGCAATACCGTGAGGGCGGCTTCAGGGCTGTTTTATTTATGGGGCATGGGCTTTTGGTAGCCATGTTTTTGGCTCTTGGGTTTGGAACAATGGGGATTCTGAGAAAAGCCAAAATTAGAATCTTTAACTTTAGTACAAACTTTACGATAGCATTACTTTTTATTACTTTAATTTTATCCAAAAGCTATGCGTCATTTGTTTTTGCATTATTTGTCTATCTGTCAATTCACTTTATTAATACAAAATGGATACATCGTGCATCAGCAATGATTGCAATTATGTTTATTACCTATCCATTCTTAAGTACGGTGAATTTATTTCCTCATGATGGAATCGTTAAATTCTCGGAATATTTTAGCAAAGAGCGAGCAGGTTCTTTGGAATTTCGATTTAAGAACGAAAAAGCCTTACTTGCCCATGCGAACGAAAAACCATGGTTTGGTTGGGGAGGTTGGGGGCGAAATAGGATTTATGATGAAGAATCTGGAAAAGATATAAGTGTTACAGACGGCACATGGATTATTACATTAGGTACATATGGTTGGTTAGGATTTTTATCACGCTTTTTATTTATTGTTCTGCCATTGATATACGCGTACAGATTGCAGCGACGAGCTAAACACATTAATGAGCGAGAGAGGCTCTTACTTGCTGGACATTCTCTGCTTGTGTCTATTATTCTGCTAGATCAAATCCCTAACTCCTCGCTAAATTCATTATACTGGCTGATAGTTGGAAGTTTCTTTGGAAGAGTGCAATCTTTCTCCCAGACGTCAAAAAGTTCTGATTTAACTGCAAAAAGAACTAATTATGTAGATGCAAAAAGTAAGTGATATGCATAAGTATTGAAAAATATAAATTACACAGCGGTGAATAATGGCCTGAAGAAACGGTTTGACTTAAGTTATATCTACCATTTGCTCATGAATAGACTAAATTATTTATGGAATTTTTTTGTAGGGAGGGGGGGATGAAAAGATGGCAGTCACTGGATCTTTTAAGAGGGTTTGCTGTCATTTTTATGTTGGTTAATCACTCATTAGTGCAATGGTTAAATAAATCTGACTTTAATTATGAGTATATAACCAGTATTAGCTTCATTAGTAGTTTCGCTCCTGTTTTGTTTTTCTTTGCAACTGGTGTAGGGTTTGGTCTTGCTCATGAGCAAGGACGACCAGCTGTAATACGGCCGCTTTTGATTAAAGTCATTATTCTGATTATGGCAGATATTTTTATGCGAGGCGGTAACTTTCACTCTTTTGGATGGGACTTCCTAGCATTTATTGCATTTTCTATGCTTTTTCTTCATTTATTTCGTGGCAGAAATAATGCCCTAACTAAGGCTTTTATCTCTATATTAATCTTATTTATTATCCGATATGGTGTGGGGGGCTATTATGGTGGGCATTATAGTAATAACGATTGGATAGCCGTTATCCTTGGAATAAAAGCTATAGATGGTGTGTCCTATTGGTTTACACCTTGGTTAATATACCCTTTGATAGGCTTTATTTTCGGGGCGATATATAAATCCCATAATAAAAAATATAAACAGTTATTGTTACCATTAATTTCATTAATGCTATTGTCTGGACTGATAATTAGCTTCATTAGTTTTATAATGAGTAATCATGGTTCTATCTATTTCAGATGGGGAACCGTATCTGTTAATTTCTTTATAGCTAGCATTGCTTGTCTCTTATTTTGCGTAGCTTTAGCTAATATAATCAGCGAGTTGTTCGCTATGAAATTTATTTCAGTCAGTTTGTCTATGCAAGGAGTAAGTAGTTTAGCGATTGTCCCTGTTCATTATCTATTTCTAAGCATCACAAATATCCTGGATGTGACAATGAGTGCCGAGATATATTTATTTTCTCTTGCTCCGTGGTTACTCGTTTGTTTTTATATTGCAAAGCGTACAGATTCTTTTGCAAAGTATTTGGCTTTGAAGCAGAACAATACATATTTATTCCTCTTTTGTTTATGTATTGTTATTTTCGCTATTCTTTGTAGTACGTATCCAGAATTTAAGGGAGTATTTTTATTAACGTTTTTAGCACAATATTTATTATGCTTGATGTTGGCATTTTCTTATTCAAGAAAATACTCGAATAACACTAGGTGAAATTATTTTTTTAGAGTGATACATTTAAGATTCAATGGCGTAGCTGTTTTGAATTTTGATAAGGATTTTATATGTGGGAATTGGTTAACCCGATTAATGTTGAAGAATTCAAAAATAGGGTACAAAATGCATCGGAATTTCCCCATTTTTGTTTAGATGACTTTCTCAAGGAAGAGTTTGCTGAAGCAATATTTGAATCTTTCCCCGATTACCATTATGCGCAAAAAGTTGGGCTAGAGTTTAAGGCAGTAAATGAGAAGAAAAAAGTTCAAATAACCGATTCCAAGCTATTTCCTCCCCCGATTAAACAATTGAATGACCTTTTAGCATCTGCTGAATTTGTCGAAATGCTGAGCTACGTTTTTGATATTGACTCACTTCAATCTGATCCGACCTTAATTGGTGGAGGCATACATCAAACTGACTCCGGAGGTCGTTTGGATGTTCATGTCGATTTTAACTTTGTTGAAAAGAATCAAATGCATAGAAGGCTCAATCTTCTACTCTATTTCAATAAAAATTGGAAAGAAGAATATGGTGGATATCTTGACCTATGGGATAAAGATGTAAAAAATAGAATAGGTTACTTTGAACCAAAGTTTAATCGCTTATGTGGTTTTGTAACGAGTGATATTAGTTTTCATGGAGTAACTCCAATTCATTGTCCTAAAGGTGTTGTAAGACAATCGTTTGCTACATACTATTACACAAAAGATGCACCAGAAGGGTGGGATGGTAAAAAGCATTCAACAATCTTTAAGCCAAGACCAGATGAATTTCTCAGAGGGCATGTTTCTATGCCTATCGAAAAACTGGGCAAACGCTTTAAAAAAATCATCAATGCCATTAAATACAAACTTATTAGCTAGCTATATTAGTATTTTGTTCTGGTTATTTTTAAACGTATGCCTGGAAATTTAATGCATTTAACACAGGCTGTCATTGCACTCTAAACTTTAGGCTGATAGTTAAAAATGGAAAGCAATTTAGAAACGTTTCGATTAGCCGTAAGTATTGTTAACTATAAATCATCGCTGCTGGTATGTAATCTTCTACCAACACTTATTTCTCAACTTGATCTAGATACTGATCGTATTATTGTTATTGATAATAAGTCACCAGATAACTCTGTATCTGAAATACAAAGTTTTATAGAGAAAAGGAATTGGCAGGAATTTGTGAAGCTTATTCCTGCTGAAGTGAATGGTGGGTTTTCTTATGGCAATAATCTTGCGATAGAGACTGCAATAAATTTTTACAATAAAAAGCCATTATATGTATGGTTTGTAAATCCTGATACACAAATTAAATCAAATGCTTTGAAGGCCTTATTGGAGTTTTCTGACGAAACCCCCAAAGTTGGGATAATTGGAAGTAGGCTTGAAAGTGAAAATGGTTCAGTTCAAGATTCCGCATTTAGATTTTGTAGCATTTCTAGTGAATTATTATCTTCATTAAGCATTGGTGTTCTTAATAAAAAATTTCAGCGTTACCTTGTCAGCCTGCCTGAAATGCCGGATACGAGCATTGAATGTGATTGGGTTGCTGGTGCAAGTATGTTTGTCCGATATAAAGTGTTTGAAAATGCAGGAATGATGGATGAAACGTATTTTCTCTACTTTGAAGAAACGGATTTTTGTTTACAGGCCAAAAGAGCAGGATGGGAATGTTGGTACGTACCAGAAAGCCGTGTTTTGCATTACGTCGGACAAAGTACTGGAATTGTAAGTGGGGATGTTCAAAGAAGAAGACGTCCTAAGTACTGGTTTCAGTCCAGACAACATTATTTTATAAAAAATCATGGCATTGTCTACACGATGTTTGCTGACTTAGCCTGGGGACTTGGGTTTAGCTTATTACAGCTTCGTTATCTGATACAGGGAAAGAAAGGAACTGATCCGGAATACATGCTTAGAGATTTTTGGCGGAATAGTATCTTTTTATCATGGTTAGATAGGTTCTAACATGTTTTTTTCCAATATTAGGCATGACCGTGAAGCAAATAATAGAGCGATTAACCATGCTGGTTTTAGAACATTAATTGTTTATCGCTTTGGCCGTTGGCGCATGTCTATTCAACCTCGATTTTTAAGGGCTGGGTTGAGTATTTTATATCGGATGTTCGAAAGGCATGTCCGTTTTAAATATGGCATAGAATTACCTTACACAGTAGAACTAGGTAAAAGAGTTGTGTTTGAACATCAACACGGCATTGTGATTCACGGTCAGGCCAGAATTGGTGATGGATGTATTATTCGCCAGGGCGTCACTATTGGAAACAAAAGTCTTGACGCACCATTTGATGCGCCGATTATCGGCAATTATGTGAATATTGGCGCTGGAGCTAAAATACTCGGTAAAGTGACTATTGGACATCATGCCAGTATCGGTGCCAATGCTGTTGTAACGCGTGACATACCTGATTATGCTGTTGCTGTTGGTATTCCTGCGGAGGTAATAAAAATAAAAGTCAGAAGTGAGGAGATATGAATAATATCTCATCTGACATACCTGACTGGACACGTGAAAAGCTTGGGTCTTTTTGGTCACCTTCAAAAAAATTATTATGTGCAATACGGGATTATCAGAGATATACAGCCAACAAAGGGTTTTTGAATAAATTATTAAAGAAACTTGCTGTTTTACGTCACAGGCTCTGGACGGTGATTACTGGAGCTGATATTCCATTGAATTGCCAGATAGGTGGCGGTGTGTTGATGCCGCATCCAAATGGGATTGTTATTCACTCTGCAGCTATGATTGGGCCTAATTGCCTGATTCATCAACAAGTCACGATTGGTGTTAAGTCTAGCAATGACGGCGCACCTAAAATTGCAGGACATGTAGATATTGGGGCAGGTGCAAAAATAATTGGGCACATCACTATCGGCAAACATGCTCAGATTGGTGCTAATGCAGTAGTAACGAAAGATGTTCCAGACTTTGCTATTGTTGCTGGTGTGCCAGCAAAGGTCATTGGTTCGACAAAAGAAATGGATAGTTGATTTTGAATAACAATTCGATAGGTGCTGTTGTTATAGGTCGAAATGAAGGCGAGCGCCTGAGAGTTTGTCTCGAGTCAATTAGAGAACAGTTGAAATATGTTATCTATGTAGATTCTGGTTCTACAGACTCTAGTGTCGAATTAGCCGAGTCATTAGGCGTTTATGTAGTTAATCTTGACCTTACTATTCCATTTACAGCTGCACGAGCTCGTAATGAAGGGGCAAAAGCTTTACTAAAGATCAACCCACAAATTGAGTTTATTCAGTTTGTCGATGGTGACTGTGAGGTTCAAGCTGATTGGTTAGACAAAGCATATGCTTTTCTTAAAGAAGCAGATCCTTATGCGATCGTTTGTGGAAGACGTCGGGAACGCTATCCAGATGCTTCGGTATTAAATAAACTTTGTGATATTGAGTGGAATACGCCTATCGGTGATACAAAATCTTGTGGTGGTGATGCCCTGATACGCGTAAAAGCATTCCTGCAAGTGAATGGCTACCGTGAAAGTTTGATCGCAGGTGAAGAGCCAGAAATGTGTTTTCGCATGCGTCAGCAGGGGGGGAAAATTAGGCGTTTAGATGCTGAAATGACACTGCATGACGCTGCTATGACTAAAGTCTCACAATGGTGGAAACGTCATAAACGAGCAGGACATGCATATGCTGAATCTTATGATCTGCATGGGAGGTCAACAGAGCAGTTTAGGAAGCATGACTGTATGAAAATATTATTTTGGGGAGCGGCATTTCCCTTATCTACCGCTTTTCTATGCTTTTTCAACATAATGTTTGCTTGGCTGTTTCTAGTTTATCCACTTCAGGTTATTCGATTAACTTTCAAATACTTCCGTCAATTTAAACAGTTGAAACCAAGTTTTTTTTATGCATTATCCAATGTGGCGTCGAAGCTTGCTCAATTTAACGGTTTATTTTCTTTTTACATTAATAAGTTACGTGGCAAGGCAAATACCATCATTGAGTATAAGTAATTTACATCAAGTGAGGAAACTAAAAGATGACGTTAAGCGATAAGCAGATAACAGGGATTGTTTCGAAGAACTCGATTGCTTATGTCAAAGCTATCTTTCAGTGCTATTCAGAAAATGAAACAGTTGTTTTACTCCGTGATGAAAATGATAATCGTATTGAACTGACTGGTGTATCCAAAGTGATTAATCCAGCCACGGAAGCTGGATGGTTTAATGAACATATTCAATTCAGAAATGATGATGCTTTAGCCCAGATTGCATTTACTTCAGGCACGGAGGGTGAACCAAAAGGTGTTTTGTTAACACATGAAGCATTAGATGATGTCACAACACGATTGAACTCTATCATGGAAGTGGATTCCTCAATCAAGGAATATGTTGGTATTCCTGCCAATTTTTCTTTTGGGTTAGGGCGCTTTAGAGCGGTGGCCGCGGCTGGAGGCATGGCATATTTGCCTGAGAATGGTTTCGACCCCTTAGAGATAAGAGATATGCTCAGTGCTGAGCAAATTAATGCTATTTCTGCTGTTCCCAGTCTCTGGCGAGTTTTATTGAAAAATAAACAGATATTTGGTGATGAACGTTATCAATTAAAGTGGATCGAGATTGGCAGCCAGTACATGAGCCGTGCTGAGAAAGAAGAGCTAGTTGAGTTATTTCCTACAGCAAAAATTGCACAACATTATGGTTTAACCGAAGCATCGCGTAGCAGCTTCTTACGACTCGATCAAACTTCGGGAGATGCCCTGGAATCTGTCGGTCGGGCTTATGGTAAAACGGAATTTAAAATTTCTGAAACAGGCCGTATTTGTATTAGGGGGCCACATGTTGCCAAAACATTACTTAAATCAGGTGAGTATGTTTCTAATATAGACGATGACGGTTGGTTTCATACAAGTGATTTAGGCATTCTGGACGATGGTTATCTTTATTACAAAGGTCGTGCCGACGATCTCATCAATTGTGGTGGTATTAAATTATCACCGGACGCTCTTGAAAGGGAAGTACGTGAACTAACAGGATTAAAAGAAGGAATCGCTATCTGTGCAGTTCCTGATGAATTAACTGGACACGCCGTTTTATTAGCTTATCGTGATGATCTTGAGCTGAGTTCAAGTGTATTGAGTAGTGCGTTATCCTCTGTACTCAAAAAGTTTGGTATCAATAATAAAAATGTTATTAAGCTTATAGCTCTTGGTGAGTTTCCTGTTACTTCTACCAACAAAGTACAACGTAAGGAACTGGCAAAACTTTACGAATCATCAGCTGAGAATGAGCTGAGTACTGGAAGTAATGCAACTTTCTATAATGAAATGAACTCCGAAGAAGCTGAAATTGCTCGAATATGGGCGGAGGTTTTGAAGCTTGAGAGTGTCGATCCAGATAGTAACTTTTATGACTTAGGCGGCGACTCCTTATCCGCAATTG
>Ga0031687_1005447_pt1 | contig 12906 bp, 11 predicted proteins | sample DeeseametaMP1089_FD_75012 | JGI IMG/M metagenome (GOLD analysis project Ga0031687, IMG submission 75012) | Metatranscriptome of deep ocean microbial communities from South Indian Ocean - MP1089 (Metagenome Metatranscriptome) | ecosystem: Environmental > Aquatic > Marine > Oceanic | place: South...
CTTGAGTTGTCCGACGTCTGCAAACTCAAATGGCAGCTGACTTCCGGTGATGGTTTGAAAACATCTGTGCTCAATGGTGATCTTATGATGCGTTATCGTCAGGGCGGGGAAAAAATCCGGCTTAGGGGACATCCGCAACACAAATCATTAAAACAGCTTTTCCAGGAGTGGTCAGTACCACCTTGGAAGCGCGCAACTATTCCGCTGTTTTTTGTTGGAACAGAGTTAGTCGCCGTTGTGGGTTATGGTTATGCCGAACATTATGCGGCTGATACTGGTGAAAAAGGCTGGCTGCCTTATCTGGCTGGTGATCTTCAACCAGATTTAGATTGAGCGGGAAGGGCAATTCTGATAATTTATACGCTATTTTGAGCGCAGCCATTCTGGCCGCGTCGTTTTTTATTGAACTCTCCATATTATGACTAAATTTATTTTCGTCACTGGTGGTGTTGTGTCTTCCCTGGGTAAGGGGATTGCCGCGGCGTCACTGGCTGCTATTCTTGAAGCACGTGGACTGAAAGTCACGTTGGTAAAACTTGACCCTTACATCAACGTTGATCCCGGCACGATGAGCCCGCTTCAACACGGTGAGGTTTTTGTCACAGAAGACGGTGCAGAAACTGACCTTGACCTCGGTCACTATGAGCGTTTCATTGATGCGGATATGACCCGCAGCAATAACTACACGACCGGACAGATTTATGAGAACGTGATTCGTAAAGAACGTCGTGGCGAGTATTTAGGCAATACCGTACAGGTTATTCCGCACATTACTGATGAAATCAAGCGCTGTATTTTCGAAGGTGCTGGTGATGCCGATGTGGCGTTGATAGAGATTGGTGGCACAGTCGGTGATATTGAATCTTTACCTTTCCTTGAAACCATTCGTCAGATGGGCTCCGAATTGGGCCGTGAGCGTGCTTTATTCCTGCATTTAACTCTGGTGCCATATATTGCATCGGCAGGCGAAATCAAAACCAAACCCACACAACATTCTGTTAAAGAACTCAGAACCATTGGTATTCAACCGGATGTGTTGGTATGTCGGATGGATCGGCCTTTGCCAGAATCTGAACGTAAGAAAATTGCGTTATTCACCAATGTGGCAGTGAATAATGTGGTGTCTTGTGTGGATGTGGACAGCATCTATAAAATTCCAATGGAATTACACCGTCAGGGCTTAGATGACATTGTCGTGAAACAATTAGGTTTAGATGCTAAACCGGCTGATTTAAGCCAATGGCAACAGGTCTACAACAACCTGACTAAACCGGAAGGCGAAGTGAATATTGCTATGGTCGGTAAGTACATGGAACTGACCGAAGCTTATAAATCGTTGTCTGAATCATTAATTCATGCTGGTATCCATACTAGAACCAAAGTGCATGTGCATTATGTCGATTCGGAACTGGTTGAACAGCAAGGGCCGGATTGCATTAAAGATATGGATGCGATTCTGGTACCGGGCGGCTTCGGTGAGCGCGGTGTTGAAGGTATGATCCAAACTGCCCAGTTTGCCCGTGAAAATAATGTTCCATACCTGGGTATTTGTTTAGGTATGCAGGTTGCCGTCATTGAGTATGCACGTCATAAAGCCGGTATGCCCGAAGCTTACAGTACCGAGTTTGACTTAAACACGGTTGATCCTGTGATTGGTCTGATTACTGAATGGCAAAAAGAAGACGGCAGCGTTGAGCAACGCGATCATGATTCTGATCTTGGCGGCACCATGCGCCTTGGTGGTTATCCATGTGTACTGAAACCAGGCAGTCTGGCTCAAAAAATTTATGGTGAGCGAGAAATTGTTGAACGTCATCGTCACCGTTACGAGTTCAATAGCAACTATAAAGAGAAACTGGAACAAGCGGGTTTAGTATTCTCTGGTATGTCAAAAGATGAAACCTTGGCTGAAATGATTGAAATTCCAGAACATCAATGGTTTGTAGCTTGTCAGTTCCATCCAGAATTCACATCGACACCGCGTCATGGTCATCCTTTATTTGAAGGATTTATCAGTGCCGCCAAAGCTAACAAAAAGAATAGAGGGTAATACCATGCAATTATGTGGTCATGAAGTGGGTGGTAGACAGCCTTTATTTTTAATTGCCGGTACCTGCGTTATTGAAAGTGAGCAAATGACCATGGATGTAGCCGGTCAGTTGAAAGAAATCACTGACAAGTTGGGTATTCCATTTATCTACAAGTCCTCTTTTGATAAAGCCAATCGTACCTCGACAAAGAGCTATCGTGGACCAGGTTTAGAAGCCGGTTTAGCGATTCTGGAAAAAGTGAAAAAAGAATTTAATCTGCCAGTGCTGACGGATGTGCATGAAGACACGCCATTAGCCGAAGTTGCCAGCGTGGTAGACGTGTTGCAGACACCAGCGTTCTTATGTCGCCAAACAAATTTTATTGTCAATGTGGCTAGTCAGGGGCTGCCAGTTAATATCAAAAAAGGTCAGTTTCTCGCACCTTGGGATATGCAACACGTCGCAGACAAAGCCAAATCAACCGGTAACCAACAGATTATGTTGTGTGAACGTGGCACCTCATTTGGTTACAACACCCTGATCTCCGATATGCGTGGTTTACCTACCATGCGAAATATGGACTGTCCTGTAGTTTATGACGCAACACACTCTGTACAGCAGCCCGGTGGACAAGGCGGTGCCTCTGGTGGTCAACGTGAATTTGTGCCTGTACTTGCACGTGCAGCGGTCGCAACCGGCATTGCCGGTGTGTTTATGGAAACACACCCCGAGCCTGAAAAAGCCTTAAGTGATGGACCTAATTCCTGGCCATTACATAAAATGACAGCATTGTTAGAAATGCTGCAAGCAATAGATGCAACAGTAAAACAACAAGACTTTATCGAAGACGAGCTGTTAGCTGGTCGATAAGTCGATATCAAAAAAAACATTACGGGAGCAGAGCATTGAGCAAAATCATTGATGTAAAAGCAAGAGAAATCATCGATTCACGTGGTAATCCGACGGTTGAAGCTGACGTTATTCTGGAAAGTGGTGCATTTGGACGTGCAGCAGTGCCATCTGGTGCCTCAACAGGTGAACGTGAAGCCGTTGAATTACGTGACGGCGATAAAGGCCGTTACTTAGGTAAAGGTGTTTTAAAAGCAGTTGAAGCCGTCAACGGTGAGTTACGTGAAGCGGTACTGGGAATGGACGCTAACGACCAACGTGCTTTAGACAATAAATTGATTGCCACAGATGGCACCGAAAACAAAAGCCGTTTAGGTGCTAATGCCTTATTAGCTATCTCGATGGCATCTGCCCGCGCTGCTGCCGCCGATGCGAAGAAAACCTTATACAAATACCTGTCAACCGAAGAAAAAGCCGTGATGCCAGTACCGATGATGAACATCATCAACGGTGGTTCACACGCTGATAACAGCGTCGATTTACAAGAATTTATGATCATGCCTGTCAGCGCATCCAGCCTGACAGAAGCTGTGCGTTATGGTGCTGAAGTCTTCCATGAATTGAAAAAAGTGCTGAACAGCCGTGGCTTGAATACAGCTGTCGGTGATGAAGGTGGTTTTGCACCGGATCTGCCATCTAATGAGTCAGCGATTGAAGTGATACTGGAAGCCATTAAAAACGCCGGTTATGAAGCGGGTAAAGATATTATGTTGGCTTTAGATGCAGCCAGCTCAGAATTTTATAAAGATGGCATGTATGTGCTGGCTTCTGAAAATCGCTCATTAACGTCAGCAGAATTTGCCGATTTATTGGCAGACTGGTCGAATAAATATCCGATCATCAGTATTGAAGACGGTATGGATGAAAATGACTGGGAAGGCTGGAAATTGTTGACCGATAAAATTGGCGATAAAGTACAGTTGGTCGGTGATGACCTGTTTGTCACTAACCCGAAAATTCTGCAAGAAGGTATCGATAAAGGCGTCGCCAACTCGATTCTTATCAAAGTGAATCAAATTGGTACTTTGTCTGAAACATTGGATGCGATTAACTTAGCGAAAGCCAACGGTTATACCGCTGTTGTTTCTCATCGTAGTGGTGAAACAGAAGATACGACAATTGCTGACTTAGCGGTAGCGACAAATGCTGGCCAAATCAAAACTGGCTCATTATCACGCTCTGACCGCGTTGCGAAATACAATCAATTGATTCGCATCGAAGCTGAATTAGGTGATGCTGCCAGCTACCCAGGTATGAAGGCGTTTAACGTCCAACAAGCCTAGGTGATATGTCTAAACCCGTCATGATTTTGTTAGCCATCATATTGGTATTGCTTCAATACCGATTATGGCTAAGTCATGACGGGCTTCCTTCCTTATTACGTCTCCACCAAGCTGTAGAAAAGCAACGCATTGATAACGCTGAGTTAAAAGAGCGAAATCAAGTGCTTGCTGCTGAGGTACAAGACTTAAAAAGCGGTCTTGATGCCCTAGAAGAAAGAGCCCGAAGTGAGCTGGGCATGGTGAAACCAGGCGAAACTTTTTTCCAGATTATTGATAAACCAGATGAGCAGTAAACAGGCTGTTTGGGCTGTTGTGCCCGCTGCAGGTATTGGCAGTCGTATGCAGGCTGATATTCCTAAGCAGTATTTAGAGATTAATAATAAACCAGTATTGCAATTAACACTTGAGCGTCTGGCTTCACATCCGGCTATTGATGGCATTGTGATTGCTTTAGCTGAAAATGATACGTGGTGGTCTGATTTATCACTCACCTTACCTTGTGAGTTGCTGACAGTGACAGGTGGTAAAGATCGTTCTGATTCGGTAACAAATGCGTTAAAGGTTTTACAGCAACGGCTAGCTGACGATCCTTGGGTATTGGTTCACGATGCGGCCAGACCTTGTCTACGACATGAAGATATTGATCGTATGTTAGCCACCTTATCGCAAGATCCGGTTGGTGGCATTCTAGGTATTCCCGTGTCAGATACGGTCAAACGAGTCGATGCGGATAACGTCATTAAAGAGACTGTTTGCCGTCAAGGTCTTTGGCGTGCTGCGACGCCACAGATGTTTCGTTTAGCAATGCTTTCACGTGCACTACAGTCAGCATCAGTCCAATCTTTCGCCGTTACTGATGAAGCCAGCGCAATGGAACTTGCTGGCTATCAGCCACGTATGGTGGAAGGGCATAGTGACAATCTAAAGATCACACTTCCCCAGGACTTGGCACTTGCAGCACTTTATTTACGCCAGCAGGCAGGAGAAAATTAATGCGTATCGGACATGGCTATGATGTTCATCGGTTTATTGAGGACACCCCATTAATCATTGGCGGTATGACCATCCCACACACGCATGGACTTGAAGCGCATTCAGATGGTGATGTACTGATTCATGCTATCTGTGATGCTTTATTAGGTGCTGCCGGCTTATGGGACATCGGCCATCACTTTCCTGATAACGATGAGGCATTCAAAGGCATTGATAGTCGTATTTTATTGCGGCGTGTTATCGACGATCTTGCAAAACGGGGATGGTCTGTGAGTAATGTTGATGCCACGATTATTGCACAAGCACCTAAAATGGCGTCTTTTATCCCTCAAATGCGCGAATTGTTAGCCGCCGACATGCAAACCGATATCACTGCCATTAATATCAAAGCGACTACCACTGAAAAGTTAGGTTTTGCGGGTCGCAAAGAGGGGATAGCCACTCATGCTGTCGCCTTGATTAAGCCGATGGACGACTAACCTTGTCATCATTTGATTTTGCCGCCTTAGCCAGAGTCAATACAGCAGCGTTAAACCATCGTTGCCTTATTCGTCAGACGCCTGAAGATTTTCGAGTCGAAGAGCAATTGCCTTTTGAACCCGCTGGTCAAGGGCCTCATGTGATGTTACAAATTACCAAAACCGATACGAATACTGATTGGTTAGCCAAACAGTTGGCTCAGTTTGCTGGTGTTGAAGAGGTTGCGATTGGCTATGCTGGTTTAAAAGACCGACACGCTGTCACGACGCAATGGTTTAGTGTTAATACTGAAGGTGTGACTGAACCAGATTGGTCAGCCTTTAACTCTGACTTGATAACCATCAATCAAATCACACGCCACAATAAGAAACTAAAACGTGGTGTGTTATCTGGTAATCGGTTCACCCTGAACTTGACCGTTGTTGAAGGTGATAAACAAAGTTGGGAATCGGCGCTTAGTCAGGTACAAAAAGACGGGGTACCCAATTACTTTGGTGAACAGCGATTTGGTCACCAGATGAATAATTTACAGGCTGTTGAACAATGGTTCCAGCAAGGCAGAAAACCTAAAAGTCGTACCAAAAAAAGTCTATACCTCTCTGCTGCGCGTTCATGGTTGTTCAACTTAATAGTGAGTGAACGTGTCAAAAACAGTAACTGGAATCAATGGTTAAAAGGTGATGTGATGCAGTTAAATGGCAGTCACAGTTGTTTTCAATCCGATAACGACGACATGCAACTGCATGATCGCCTCTCTCGTTTTGATATTCACCCGACTGGGCCACTTGTCGGGCAAGGCGATCTGTTGAGTCAGGATGACTGCCAGCAATTAGAAACGGCTGTTTTGGCAGATTGGCAGGATTGGCTTCAGGCATTATCTCGACAAGGGCTCAAGCAAGAACGTCGAGCTATACGCCTACTACCTTCAGAGTTTCAATGGCAATGGTTTGATACACATCTGCAAGTATCATTTTTTCTACCAGCAGGTTGTTTTGCGACTTCTGTGTTGAGAGAACTCGCTATTATTGAAGATGGCAGTGAAAGATTTAGCTAGCCACTTAGTGCGTCACAACAGAAATAAAATGGAGGTCTTTATGTTTAAACAAGCCTGCCGACTCCTGACCTTGTTTAGCTTATTTACATCTTCTGTTTTGCTTGCCTCAGACTGGCAAGCTGAAACAAGCAATAAGCACCTGGTTGTGATGGAATTGTTCACAGCCGAAGGCTGCGGTTTATGTCCACCTGCGGAAAAGTGGGTAAAACAGCTGCCTGATAAAGGTGTGACAAACGAAGATATCCTGGTATTAAATTTCCACGTCGATTATTTGGATGAAAAAAAAGGCTGGGTAGATCGTTTTGCTAGTCCGATTTTTACAGAAAGACAAAAACAGCTTGCCAGATTAAATTTATTTCAAACTGTCTATACACCTGAATTCTTCATCAGTGGAGAGGTGTTACATGATTGGCGAGCACATGGTCTTGAAGCCATTGATTTTGTGAGTGACTTTGAGCCCGAAGCCGATATCGCATTACACGCACAGCTTGCTGGTACTACCTTATCAGTGGATACAACAGTGACGGTGCAAGATCAGGAAAACAGAGAGCACAGCCAAGTGTATCTTGCGCTGACTGAAAATAATGTCCTTAGTGAGATCCGTGGTGGCGACAATGCTGGTGCAACGTTTAATCATCAATATCTTGTCAGAGCCTGGCTCGGGCCATACCCGGTAAAAACAGATGGCACAACCGAGCTAAAAACACAGATGCCTATCGACAAAGAATGGAAATTAGTTGATATGTCATTGGTGGCTATCGTTCAAAATATGGAAAATGGTTATGTCTTACAAGGGCTGGCCTTACCTTTAAAAGATTAATTCATGGATTATTTACCGATATTTTTAGATTTAAAACAACAAACTTGCCTGGTTGTGGGTGGAGGCAGTGTTGCCACTCGAAAAACGAAGCTACTTTTAAAAGCTCAGGCCAAAGTGACCATTGTCTCACCTGAGCTGACGGATGCGTTGAATACGCTTGTGCAGCAAGGCGAGGTTAGTTGGACTCAATCAGTATTCACTCCAGCTCATATCAATGACCAACGCTTGGTAATTGCAGCAACCGATGACGAAAAGGTTAATCAGTCTGTATATGACGTTGCTCAAAAGAAAAATATCTTAACCAACCTCACTGATAACCCTGATGACAGCGACTTTATTTTTGCTTCGGTATTAGATCGGTCTCCTATCATTGTGGCGGTATCCAGTGGTGGTGAATCGCCGGTCTTAGCTAGGAATTTGCGTGCCCGTTTAGAAACCTTAATTCCACCAGGCTACAGTAAGCTAGGCGAGTTGATGGGAAAATATCGTCATGCGGTGAAACAGAAGTTTGGAGAACTTCGTCAACGCAGACAGTTTTGGGATAACGTTTTATCTGGTCCTGTCGCTGATCATGTTTTAGCGGGTCGAGAAGCTGTGGCTGAGCAGATTCTTCAGCAACAGTTGGCTGATGAGGCGAAAACGATTGACACTGGCGAAGTATTCTTGGTGGGGGCTGGTCCTGGTGATCCGGAATTACTGACGTTTAAAGCACTAAGACTCATGCAGCAGGCCGATATAGTTTTTTATGACCGCTTGGTCAGTAAAGAAATTTTGGCTTTGGTTCGTAAGGAGGCTGAACTCGTCTATGTCGGTAAGCAACGAGCATGGCATGCCGTTAGACAGGAAGAAATCAATAATTTATTACTTAAACATGCCCAACAAGGCAAACGTGTTTTACGTTTAAAAGGCGGCGACCCATTTATATTTGGTCGGGGTGGAGAAGAAATCGATACCTTGGCTGAACATAATATTCCTTTTCAGGTGGTGCCTGGAATCACAGCCGCATCAGGCTGCGCATCCTATGCTGGTATACCATTGACTCATCGCGATTATGCCCAAAGTTGTATTTTTGTGACTGGTCAATTGAAAGAAGGGGAATTAAATTTAAATTGGCCTGTCTTAGCGAAACCAAGACAAACAGTGGTGGTCTATATGGGACTGGCTGGCTTACCTCAATTGAGTCAACAACTGCAACAACATGGCATGTCGGCTGATATGCCTGCAGCACTGGTTCAACAAGGTACAACTGAAAACCAAAAAGTCTGGTTAAGCACCATTGCTGAGCTACCTAGACTTGCTGAACGTGAAAAACCTATTGCACCCACCTTACTTATCATAGGTGAAGTGACGAAACTGCACGACAAATTGTCTTGGTTTAAACCTGGTTGATATCAGCCACCCTGGTTGGTTTATTGTAGCCGTTTATGGGTGGTTTCACTGCTATTAAGATTTGTAAGTGTTTGTTAAAAAACCATTTACAAACTTGGCACTATATATGCTCCTGTTATTGAGTTTTTACAACCATAAAAATAACTCAGGAGAGTATAGGTAATGCAATTTCCGCAAAAGAGAAAGCTGATTTGCGTCATGCTAACCTCTGCACTGTTTTCCAGTGCGAGTTTTGCCGCTGACGATGATGTGAAATTAAGCGACATAGAAGTCGTAGGGACAACCCCTCTACATGGCGTAGGCTTACCAAAAGATCAAGTAGCTGCTAATGTTCAGACAGCGACTGAAGAAGATATCGAACGTGTTCAGTCATTAGATATTTCTGATTTCATGAACAAAACGCTGGGTAGTGTTAGCTTAAACCAAGCTCAAAATAACCCTTTCCAACCTGATCTACAGTTTCGTGGTTTTACGGCTTCACCATTAGTCGGTAACTCACAAGGTTTATCTGTCTACATAGATGGTATTCGTGTAAATGAACCATTTGGTGATGCAGTGAATTTTGACTTAATTCCTCAGTCTGCGATTGCGAGCACTAATTTAATTCCAGGTTCGAACCCACTGTTTGGTTTGAATACGCTGGGTGGTGCATTATCCCTCAAAACAAAAACCGGTTTCACCAATCCTGGACATAGTCTAGAAGCCTACACAGGCTCATTTGGCCGTGATTCAGGCACTATTGAAAGTGGTGGCAGTGATGGTAATTTTGCTTACTTTGTGACTGGCTCAATTACCAAAGAAGATGGCTGGCGTGACTTTTCACCTTCACGTGTAGAGCAGTTCTTTACCAACCTGAGCTATGCAGATGAAGACTCCACATTAGACTTCGGTATCACCGCCGTTGATAGTGATTTGAATGGTAATGGTGCTTCACCAACACTATTAGTCGATGCTGACCGTGAAGCAGTGTTCACACATCCAGATAATACGCAAAATAAACTGCGTATGTTCACATTGAACGGTACCCACTGGATAAATGACAACACCATGCTTGCTGCAAACACATACTATCGCAAGAGTGACCGTACATCATTTAATGGAGATGGTTCTGAGTTTTCAGTGATTGGTGGTCAGATAGGTGAAGACGAAGATGGTGTAGAAGGTGTTTTTGACGGTGATGATGAAGTATTACCAGTAAGTGCTGCTGCATTAGGCTTTGCTGATGGTGATTTTGTTGCTTTAAACAACACAAGTAAGACAGAGCAAGACAGTTATGGCTTTGCATTCCAGTCTACGTTTTTGCAAGATCTTTTTGGTCGTGACAATCAGTTAATCGTGGGCGTTGGTTACGATCGCTCTGATGTGGATTACAGTTCGCAGTCTGAAATTGCACAGTTCACTAACACACGAGGTACTTCAGGCACTGGCTACGTGATCGAAGATACGTTAGTTGATGGTAAGATTAAAACTGATACTTACAGCATCTTTTTCACCAATACACATTCATTTACAGATCGCTTAGCAATGACTGTAGGTGCTCGTTATAACTGGATTGAAGTTGATATTTCTGGTTACAGCGAAGGTGGTGAACAAGATTTGAATGAATCAGGTAACTCTCATACATTCAAGCGCTTAAATCCTTCATTGGGATTAACCTATAAACTGACTGATAACATGACATCATATGTCAGCTATAACGAGTCTAATCGTGCGCCTACAGCTACCGAATTGACTTGTGCTGAACCTGAGTCACCATGTGCTTATCCTAATGCGTTCCTAGCAGATCCTCCGTTAGATGATGTTGTCGCAAGAACGATCGAAACAGGCCTGCGTGGTCAACAAGAGCTGTTTGATTGGTATGCCAACGTCTATTACACAGAGTTGAAAGACGACTTGTTGTTCTTTTCAGAAGATGAAAGTCAGTCAGAAGATGTAAGTGGACGTTTAGGTTTAGGCAACTTCAGAAATATTGATAAAACAGCGCGAGCAGGTCTTGAGCTGGGTATGGCAGGTCAATACGAGAAGTTAAGCTGGTCAGCAAACTATGGTTATGTTCGTGCAACGTTTGAAGATAACTTCACCTACTCGAGAGATGGGGATTTGTATAACGTCTCTAAAGGTGATCGTCTACCTAGTATACCTGCCCATAACTTGAAAGTAGGGCTTGACTATGCCTTTACCCAACAGTTTTCTGCAGGTCTAACTGCATCATATCATTCTAGCCAACGTTATCGTGGTGATGAAGCGAACGTGGACAAGAAAATCGCTGGATATCGCATAGTGAATCTGCATAGCCGTTATAAAGTGAACGAGCATCTACAGTTCTTTGCTAAAGTTGATAACTTGTTCGACAGTGAGTACAACACCTTTGGTTTGTATGGTGAACCTGATGAAGCTCCAGGAATGGATGCTTATGAAGGTGACGAACGTTTCGTTGGAACAAGTTCTCCAAGAGCTGGATGGATTGGCTTTAAGTTAACCATGTAGTAGTAACGTAAAAGGGGCTGAGAATCAGCCCCTTTTTTTATCTAGGATTATTGAATGAAATTTTTAGGGTTCTTCATTTTGTCTTTGTTTTCTGGTGCGCTCCTGGCTGAAGATTCACCTCAATTCTTTGAACGGTGTCTAACTGTCGTGACTGACCTCAAGCCAGGTCATGTCATTAAAGTGGAAAGAAAAGTCGAAAATGAAAGAGATGTATACGAGTTTGATATTCGTGGCATTGATGGTGCTGACTGGGATGTGGAATGCTCAGTAAGAACAGGTGAGGTGATAGAGGTAGAGCAAGAGGTTGATCATCCTAACCACCCTAAGTTTAAAGCCCACGCTAAAATGAGTGAGGCGGAAGCACGAGACATTGCTTTAGATATGTATCCGGGTGAAATCGTCGAAGTGGAATATGAAATAGAAGAAGACGGAAAAGCCACCTACGAATTCGATATTGCCACTCGTGATGGTAAAGAAATGAAAATTGAGATTGACGCTACTTCAGGGAAAGTTATTGAACAAAATCTGGAGCTTTGGCAAGTCGGCTTAGAATAAAGGTTTACTCTCAACCGCAGTCACCATTCACTTTAATGGTACTGCGGTTTTTTTATTCAAGAAAAACGCATAGAAAGATCAACGGCCTTTATATCTTTAGTTAACGCACCTACTGATATCCTATCTACGCCTGTTTCAGCGATGCTTCTGATATTACCCAATGTGATACCACCAGAAGCCTCGAGTTCTGATTGGCCTTTATTCAGTGTAACAGCTTGTTTTAAATCATCGATTGTGAAGTTATCTAATAAGATGATATCTGCGCCAGCCACTAGCGCTTGCTTTAGTTCTGCTAGACTTTCTACTTCGACTTCAATAGGTACATTAGCAGATAAAGCTTTTGCCTGATGAACGGCACGCTCTATTGAGCCTGCGGCCATAATATGATTTTCTTTGATGAGAATACCATCATAGAGGCCCACTCTATGATTAGAGCAGCCGCCACATTTGACGGCATATTTTTGAGCGACACGCCACCCCGGAATGGTTTTACGCGTATCCAATATTTTTACGGGTAAACCGGAAACAGCGTCTACATAGACAGACGATAGCGTTGCTGTAGCTGATAGAGTCTGTAGAAAATTCATCGCAGTGCGTTCACCAGTCAGTAGGCTTCTGGCTGGTCCATGAAGTTCACACAAGACCGAGTTTGCTTTCACTCTGTCGCCATCCTGTGCCTTCCAATTTACTGAAATTGACGCATCCAGCTGTTCAAACACACTGTTGAACCATTGCATCCCGCAAAGTGTGGCATCTTCCCGAGTGATTAATGTCGCAGTAGCGACTGCGTCAGCAGGAATAAGATTTGCCGTTAAATCCTCTTGTCCGATATCTTCAAGTAAAGATAGTTTAACTTGAGAGGCGATAAATGCAGCGGGCAATGGATTTTCTATTGTCATATCGATA
>Ga0031687_1005039_pt1 | contig 12655 bp, 15 predicted proteins | sample DeeseametaMP1089_FD_75012 | JGI IMG/M metagenome (GOLD analysis project Ga0031687, IMG submission 75012) | Metatranscriptome of deep ocean microbial communities from South Indian Ocean - MP1089 (Metagenome Metatranscriptome) | ecosystem: Environmental > Aquatic > Marine > Oceanic | place: South...
TTGGGGGTCAGGTTTGACGTTAGATGATTTAAAACAGTTCTTTGAGCATCTAGCGACGGTGATTTTCCCTAAGCTTTTTACTGTTACAGCAACTGGTAACTTGTTATTTGCTGGGCTTGCTGCTGTTGATGTGGTGAGTATTGTTGTTTCATTAGGCTCGTTTGTATTTATGACAGTGGTTTTCTGGTGCACGCTTAGCAATAAAAGGCGTCAGGCATATCTCACTGAGGTTCAAATTAAAGAGGCTGAAGCAAGCTTAGCTTTTCATCGGGCTAATGTTCAGCCACATCCGACAGAGGTTAATTCTGTTTCTGAAGGTGAGTAATGGATCTGCAAGTTAAGTCTGAGCTCAAAAAGCTGACAAAAGACTTAAGCAATTTAGAGAAAAAACAAATCCCTTTTGCCATGTCTTTGGCCTTGAATGAGTCTGCCACCATCGGACAGAAAGCCGGTGTGAAAGAAATGGAACGGGTGTTTGATAGACCGACACCATTCATTCTCAAATCATTACGTGTCACCAGGTCAAGCAAGAAGAATCTCAAGGCTGAGGTTGGGTTTAAGAATGTGTTTGGTAAGTTTGGTTCAGCTGTTGAGAATACATTAAAGCCCCACATTGAAGGCGGGGCCAGAAAGCCAAAAGCCTCAGAGATGACATTGCGCCGTGCCGGCATATTAAGAGCTGATGAGTTCATTGTGCCAAGCCGTGCATTAAGACTGAATCGGTTCGGCAATATTCCAACAGGGACAATGAATAAGATTCTTGCCAATATCGGCGGCTTTGGTGAGCAAGGTTACAAAGCCAATACACCAGCAGCCAATAGGACATTCAAGTATATCGTTGGTGAAGTTGGTGGTACGCGTGGCATCTGGAGTGTTCAGGCCAAGAAGTGGAAGCCGGTACTGATCTTTGTTAAGCAACCGAAGTACACAGCACGGTTTGATTTCTACCGTGTGACTGAGAGTGAAATCAATCGTGGTTTCCCTGGCGCAATGAGAAGAAGTTTAAGACGTGCAATCGATACCTCAAATTAAAAAAGGTACTCCCGCGCCTCTATCGCGCACGGGTTATTAGCACCCCGTTTTTTTCGTAGATTTGAATTCCTATAGGGGGTTCAGTTTCAGTATTGATGGCTTACTAGTACTTAGTCAGGATTGAAAAGCAATGCCTACATTAAAAGTCATCGGCACTCATCTTGATATGAGCGAACGCAACGCTGGGACTATTTGCCAAAACCTCGGCTTGAATCGCGAAACCCAAACACTTGATGAAATACGGATCGCCTACATCCGCGACCTTCGAGAAAAAGCGGCGGGTCGTGGTGGTGATGCTCAAGGTGAATTGGTTCAGGCCAGAATCAGAGAAACGAACATCAATGCAGATTTGAAAGAACTGCAGGTCATGGAAAAAGCCGGTCAGTTGGTTATTGTCGATGACATTGAACCTCAACTGGTGGCAATGGTGACATCAGCTAAACAGGAGCTTTTGACATTACCGGAAAAACTCTCGAGCGATATAAAAGCCCTGCATGGCATTGAAATAGACATATCGCTGATACAGGAACGTATTAATGACTCACTCAACCAATTGGCAACAAGCGTGCACGGGAACGATGCAGGCGATGATGTCGAGAGTGAGGAAGCGTTGGCTGCCGCCACCGAAACTGACGACAACTGAATGGGCAGATAAACACCGTTATCTTGCTGCTGAATCTTCTGCATTACCTGGCAAATACAATTCACGATTAACCCCATGGGTTGTCGGAATGCATGAGGCACTGGACGACCAAAACACATACAAAGTTGTATGTATGAAGTCGGCTCAGGTTGCATGGACAGACGGTGTTATTAATAACTGGTTGGGTCGGATAATTGACATCGACCCTTCACCCATCATTGGTTTGTTTAGTAAGACAGACTCAGCAAGGGAGTACGGACAAGAAAAGCTAGCACCTATGGTGACAGCAACCCCTAGACTCAGAGACAAGCTAGACGTAACGACCAGCAAGAAAGATGGCAACCGCGCTTTATTTAAAAAGTTTGCAGGCGGGTTCTTAAAACTGGTTGGTTCCAACAGTCCAAGCAACGTTAAATCAACACCATCACCAAGAGTCTTTGTAGAGGAACCAGACGATGCTGCGATAAATGTTGGTAAGCAGGGTGATTCAATAAAGCTGCTTGAGGAGCGAACCAAAACTTATTCCAGACGGAAAATTGTCTTTGGCGGTACACCTTCAGTTAAGGGTTTATCGACAATTGAAGATGCTTATAACGGATCAGATAAACGTCAGTTTATGGTCCCTTGTCATGACTGTGGTGAATCACATGCACTTAGCTGGGATAACGTTGGCTGGGATGATGATGAAAATGAACTGCATGAAATATACGGTCATGCTAGACCAGAAACCGCCTATTACAGCTGCCCACATTGCGGCTCGATATGGAGCGACCACGAAAAAAACAGAAATGTAAGATTAGCCGTTTGGGTTGCCACTGCAGAGTTTCGGGGGGTGGCTGGGTTTTACATTAATGAGCTTTACAGTCCGTTCCCTGGCTCAACGTTTGCCAGATTGGTTGAGCGATATCTGGAAGCGGAAAAGAAATTAGAAGAAGGCGACCAAACAGACTCTATTGTATTTACCAACTCTGCATTGGGTTTGCCATACGAGTTTAAGTCTGATGCACCAGAAGCGGATGAATTACGCGAAAAAGCTCTGGATTATCCAGAGTTGGAAGTGCCTCGTGATGGTTTATTGCTTACGGCTGGCGTTGACGTTCAACACAACCGCTTTGCTGTCATTATTCGTGCATGGGGACGTGATGAAGAAAGTTGGCTTATTTACTGGAATGAGCTGCACGGTAATGTTCATGACAAGCAAGATCCTGTTTGGGGTGAGTTAGAAAAACTTATTTATTCACCGTTTAAACACTTCTCAGGCGCTTCAATCATGATGAGCGCAGCGAGCTTTGATAGTTCTGACGGTACAACCTCTGACAATGTGTATGCATTTGTCAGGTCAATGAATAAAAAGTATCGAACCGTCACCACCATGGCGGTGAAAGGCTCATCAAATGACTACGGTACACGCGAGATATTCGCGAAACCTAAACAGTCGATTGATACTAAAAATAAAGCCAACACTAAAGCGGCTAAATACGGATTAGCACCATTTATTGTGGGAACGCACAAAGCTAAGGATGAGGTTGATAGACGCTTAAAACTGGCTGGTCGTGGTAAGGATCGGTTCCATACCTACAAAGCGGTTCGCGTTGATTATTACGATCAAGTTTTAGCTGAGGTCAAAGCACCTCATCGTTCTATCAGAAACAAAATGGTCTGGCAGTTAAGAGCGGGCCAGCGTAATGAGGCACTGGACTGTGAAGTCTATGCGATGCATGCCGCTAGAGCGAAAAAAGTGCATTTGATGAAAGCATCACATTGGGATGCCATTGAGCAAAAGCTAATACAGAGTGATTTATTTTCTGAGCCAGTTGATGATCAATCATCAGTAAATGCTTCAGATAATACTGGTCAGGTTTCTTCTCGACCTAGAAAACGACAACTTAGTAAGGGAGTAAGTCTTTAATGTCTGGAATAACTAAGGCACAAGCTGAGGCTAAGTTGTTAACTTGGATGAACGCAGATGATCGTTTGTCTAAAGGTCAGAGTGTCACTATTTCTGGTCGCTCTGTCACTCATGCTGAAGCATTAAAAAATATTGAGTTTTGGGATAAAAAAGTCAGACAGTTATCTCGTGGTGGTAAACGTCTGAGAATGGCGGTGCCACGTGGCTAAAGGTGTTAATACACAATTTGGTAGCTTTCTATTACCTGCTAGTGTGGCTCGTGATCTTGCTAAAGAACAAATCTCATCATTTATGGGTGGTTATTCAGGTGCAAGCAATAAACGGTCAATGCAAGGGTGGCATGCACCATCATTAGATGCAGATAGCGCACTTAGTTATGATTTACAAAAACTCAGAAACCGTTCTAGTGATCTAATTCGTAACAATCCTCTAGCTGCAGGAGTTATCAACACAAAAGTCACTTCTATTGTTGGTTCAGGACTCAAGTTGAAGCCAGCGATAAAAAGAAAATATCTTAACATTACTGATGAGCAGGCAGATGAATGGGAAAGTAGGGCAGAGTTTGAGTTTAACGAATTAGCAAAATCACTTGATGTGTCAGGTAAGAGCTCCTTTTCTGGTTTACAGGACTTGGCTTTTCGCAGTGTTCTTGAGAAAGGTGATACGTTCGCTTTGCTAGTAAACAAAAAGCGTAAAAATTTACCTTATACATTGGCAGTTCAGATGATTGAGGCTGAGCGAGTATGTAATGAAAAAAACAAACGCAATACAGACCGGCTTGTTGATGGTGTAGAAAAAGATACATATGGAGCACCGCTTAGATATCACATTATTACTAAGCACCCTGGCTCAACGATAGATTTAAAGAAAGCAACGTGGACAAAAGTAGCGGCTAACGATGCCAATGGTAGAGCTCAAGTTTTGCATTTATTTAAACCATTGCGACCAGGCCAAACAAGAGGTATACCCGATTTAGCCCCTGTTATTGACTCTCTCAAACAGCTAGGAAGATACACAGAAGCAGAGTTAATGGCTGCTGTTGTTGGTGGCATGTTCTCCGTTTTTATAAAAACCGAGGATGGTGATGGTGAGTTAGAGCAGCTGACAGAGAGTGCTACAAACACTGAGCAAGAGTTAGAGCTTGGGAATGGTGCCATTGTTGGATTAGGCCCTAATGAATCTATAGAGGTTGCTAATCCTGGTCGTCCTAATCAAGCTTTCGATCCTTTTGTACTAGCCATATTAAGACAAATTGGCACCGCCTTAGAGTTGCCGTATGAGATATTGATCAAACACTTTACTGCTAGTTATTCAGCGTCGAGAGCTGCACTTATAGAAGCATGGCGCTTCTTCATGTCAAGACGACAATGGCTGGCTGACCGTTTTTGTCAACCGATATACGAAGCTGCTATTGATGAAGCTGTAGCAATGGGGCGCTTAAGTGCACCTGGCTATTTTTCAGATCCATTCATTCGTGCCGCATACTTAGGCGCTGAGTGGGTTGGTCAATCAGCTGGGCAGGTTGATCCTCTAAAATCAGCAAAAGCAGATGAATTGCTCAATAAGATGGGTGTGAAAACATTAGACCAAATCACTAAAGAAACAACTGGCGGTGATTGGGATGCAAATCACCTTCAACTTGTAAAAGAGAATACGAGAAGAACAAAAGATGGTCTTAATACTACTGTCAGCTCAGATATCGGTGTCTTAGAGCCAGAAGATCAACAAAATGACGGTGATGTGAGTTAAAACAGAAATTCCTACTATAAAAGCTGCCTATATGGCGGCTTTTTTTATGCCTGAAAAAGGATTAAATCATGCCAAAAAGTGCCATTGACTTACTTACTGGCGGGGCACCTTGGGCAATTATGCCTGAGATGCTGGAAACAATTGAGGCCATAGCTAATCGAGAAACTAGCCCTGAGGCAGTGGCTAAAGAGTTAGGCAGGCCATTACACAATACAAGATCGGTCGAGCTACGAGGTGATGTGGCGGTTATTCCTGTATCAGGGCCAATTTTCCCCAAAGCTAATTTGATGACAGAAATATCCGGCGCAACGTCAATTCAAATGTTAGCGCTTGATTTTAATCAGGCATTGAACAATCCAAACGTAAAATCAATCGTTCTTGATATGAGCTCTCCTGGTGGACAAGTCAGCGGAATTAATGAATTTGCAGGAATGGTCAAGGCGGCAGGAAAGCATGTAACAGCCTACATCGGCGACCTCGCGGCAAGCGCCTGCTATTGGATAGCAAGTCAAGCAAGTGAAATTGTTATAGAACCAACTGGCCTCGCTGGGAATATCGGTGTGGTTCTTGGATATCGACTTAGTGAGAAAGATGATCCCAACAAAGAATTGGTTTCATCAAGAGCACCAGATAAGCGACCCGATTTGAACACTGAGCATGGCCTTAGTGTTCTTCAATCACGTATTGATTCCATTGAGGATGTTTTTCTAACCACTGTGGCAAGCGGGCGGGGTATGTCCGTTGATGATGTTGCTGCAATTCGCGGTCAAGTTTTGGTAGGTCAGGCGGCGGTTGATGCTGGTCTGGCAGATAAGCTGGGTTCACTTGAATCCGTTATTGCCGGGTTGTCCGGTGTTTCAACAAATGGAGGCGCTATGCCTGATGTTAAGAAAGTAAGCGCAGGTGAACATGAAACTCCTGCATTAACCGTATCAGCTTTACAGTCTGATCATCCTGAAATTTATCAAGCTGTTTTTGATGCAGGCGTGGCTTCTGTTGATGTCAGCGCTGCAAAAAAAGAAGGTGCAGAAGATGAGCGTGAACGTATTAAAGCAGTTCAAGAACAGTCTGTTCCTGGTCATGAAGCTTTAATTGCTGAACTTGCATTTGATGGTAAGTCAACAGCTGGTGAAGCAGCAATTGCAGTATTGAAAGCGGAAAAAGAGGCTAAGACCAGCCATCTTACAACCGCTCAAAGTCGACCAGAGCCGTTGCCTGATGCGTCCGTTGATGAACATTCAACAGGTAACTCAAAGGAATTAGCTCAACAAGCTAAAGCCATGGTGGCTGAGCATAAAGCCAAGGGTATTACCCTCAGCCTAACTCAGGCAATGAATAAAATTAAACATGGAGAAATCGAGTAATGAATCCAGTTCTCATAAAAAATAATACCGCTGAGACCGCTGTTGAGCCTCACAGAATTGTCAAATTTGGTTCTGATGATGGCTTAGTTGTTCAAGCGGCTGCAGCAAGTGATCTTAGTGTCGGTGTTTCTGACGGTCTTGGTGCAGAAGCGAATGGTCGTGTTGATGTTGTTCGTGTGGGTATTGCCGATGTTGAATATGGTGGCGCGGTAACTCGTGGCGCACGTCTAACAAGTGATGCTGATGGTAAAGCCATAACAGCTTCACCAGCAGCTGGCGCGAATGCACAAATTATCGGGACAGCTGAGATTTCAGGTGTTTCCGGTGATATCGGAAAAGTTCTTATTAACCCATCAGTAATGCAAGGATAAAATTATGCCAGCTCCATTTCCTATTGATCCTCATTTAACAGGCATTGCCATTGCTTATCACAATGAAGGCCTGATCGCTGACTCTGTTTTACCTCGTGTTTCTGTAGGTAAAGAGTCTTTTAAATATCAAGAATACAACTTGGCAGATAATTTCACATTGCCTGACACACGTGTTGGAAGAAAATCTGAACCTAATCAGGTTGAGTTTGGTTCAACAGAAAAAACAGCATCCACTGAAGATTACGGGCTTGATGATTTAATCCCATATTCAGATATTGCTAATGCCTCTGAAAATCAAGACCCAGAAGGGCAAGCTGTTGAAAGTCTGACTAATCTGATTGAGCTCAGTCGTGAAGTTAGAACAGCATCTGTGGTGTTTAATGCTTCAAGTTACGCTGCCAGCAACATTAATACGTTATCAGGTACATCACAGTTTAGTGATTACGCTAACAGTGATCCTATTCGTATTATTACGGAAGCACTTGATTCAATGATTATGCGTGCAAACGTAATGACATTAGGGCGCGAAGTCTACAGCAAGCTATCGAGACACCCTCTGATCGTTAAAGCTTTCCATGGCAACAGTGGTGACTCAGGTATTGTTACACGTCAATTCTTAGCCGAGTTATTTGAGCTGGATGAGGTTCTTGTCGGTTCAAGTCGACTGAATATTTCGAAGCCTGGTCAATCACCAACATTGAATCGCGTCTGGGGTAAACACATTTCTTTGACGTATCGTGACTCTCAAGCCAATACACGTAACGGTACAACTTTCGGTTTCACAGCACAATTCCAAGACCGAGTGGCAGGAAGCATGCCTGAACCAACAAAAGGCTTAAGAGGTGGCACGCTGGTTCGCTCTGGTGAGTCAGTGAAAGAGCTGGTCGTGGCTAAGGATTTAGGTTACTTCATCCAAAATGCAATCGCTTAGGAGCTAATATGCCTAAATTCATTGTTAACTCGAAACTTGAACATAATGGTCAAGCTTATTCTGCTGACTCAGAAATTGAGCTATCAAAGAAAGCTGCTGAAGCACTTCTAGAGCTTAATGTTATTAGTGCATTATCGGGCCCTAAAGAATTTACGCAAGAGCAAATTCTTGAAGCAATGGCTGAATTGGACTTGGAAAATAAAGACCTTTTTACAGCTGATGATGTGCCAACAACTAAAGCATTGGAAGATATTCTTGGTGGAAACATTACTGCTGAGCAACGCAATTCAGCATGGGAAGAGTTTACCAAAGAATAAATTCTTTAAACCTAAAAGGCCGCTCTCACTTTGAGTAAGCGGCCTTTTTTATAAGGTGATTAACATGGGTTTGATAACAACAAACTATGGTTTGATTCCTGTGATCAATCCTACAAGGATTCAAACGGTAAGCAGTATTAGTGGTGATGATTACATTGTATTCGCTCCACAAGTTGATGTTGTTTACCACATTGATAATGACTTAGCGAATACAGCAACACTCTTTGCCGGTTTTGCCCGCGGTATCAACAAGGGTCAAGTTTTCACCTTTGCTGAGCCTGTTGTGTGTGAGTTGGTGAGTCGATAGATGGCTATTGATGCATCCTTAATCGAATCTCTCAATACAACGTGTATGGAAGTGCTGGGTGATGTTGATGTGTTGATTGATGGTCAGCCGGTTGATGCCGTTTTTCATAATGCCTATAACGAGCTTGGGCTTGGTGTAGGGATGGAGTCATCCAGTCCTTACCTTGAGCTGTTGTCGAGCGTGGCTGATAGCGTAACCAGTTCAACGGCGATTAGTGTGTCAGGCGTAAATTATAAAGCGGTCATGCCTCTTGAGCCTGATGGTACGGGTATGACAATTATCCGATTGGAAGCATTATGAGCCACGTTAGACAACAAATCCGTTATGCCTTAAAGGATCTATTAACGGGGCTTTCAATTACCGGCAATAACGTCTTTGTAAACCGGGTTGATCCTATTGAAAAAGGGACGGTGCCAGCCTTAACGATTCGCACGGGTGCGGATGTGAAAGAAGAAGTGCTGATCATGGCCAAACCTGCCCTGGTTCAGCGACAAGTCGATGTGTTTGTGACGGCTTATGCTACGGGTGCTGATGTAGATGATCAGCTAGATAATATCTGCGTCCAAGTTGAAAAAGCGATAGCAACAGACTGGACACTATCAGGATTAGTAAAAACCATTGAGTTTATGGAAAGTGATGATGTATTTGAACGTTCTGAAAAGCTCAAAGGTGTAAATGAGATGGGTTTTCGTTGCACGTATGTCATCTATGAAGATGATCCCGAAACAGCTCAATAATTAACTTAAAAATTAAACACAAAACCTCAGATGGTAAGCGGCCTCTGAGGTTTTTTTGTTTCTACCGCTTGAATTTATCGGAGATAGAAAAATGTCGAATGTAATGTTTCCAGCGGGGACACGAATCTTTATTCAAGATGCCATCAGTGCAGAACAAAATATCACTGCCATTTCAAAAGAAAATCCTGGTGTAGTTACGTATGAAGGCACTGATCCAAGTAATGATGACTACATTGCTATTCAAAACGTGAACGGCATGACGTTACTGGATGATGCTCTAGTAAAGGTGGCTAACGTCAGTTCAGGCGATAAAACCTTTGAAATGAAAGGACAAGATACAACTGGCTATGATGATTTTGTCAGTGGAGTTATGGCTCCTGTATCAATTGGTACAGAGCTGAAAATTGCTACTGGACTATCTATGACTGGTGGTGAACCTAAGTATGCAACATATCAATTTTTATGGGACTTAATGGAACGACAAGCGCCCACAGGTTTTTCAGCAATCAGCGTTTCAGTTCCATCTATTTTTGATCCTGAAGATGCTGGTTTAATCGAAGCTATTAAAGCGACAGATACTCAGTCAAAACGAGCAATAAAAATATTATTCAAAAATGGTTTAGAACTGTTGTTCTTTGGGTATATTGCGGCACCTGGCCTCCCTAATATTCAAGATATGAATAGTGCGATCACCACGCCAGTTGGTATCTCTTTATCAACTAGACCACGTTACATCCTCCCAGCCTAAGGTGACCCATGAGCGATATTTTTGAATTAGACCATGACAACACCTTTGTTGGTGATGTAACGATTCCTTTACCTGGTAAAAACAAACCCAAAATCCTGACACTTGAATTTAAGTGGATGAGTAAACAAGAAAGACTTGAGTACTTAAACAATGTTCAGGGAAAGGATGACCTGACAGCATTAAAAGAAATTGTGATTGGCTGGGAAAATGTAAAAGCAGAATTCAATGATGAAAACCTTGAAAAGCTGCTTGATAACTACAGCAATGCATCTCTCGCCATTATCAACTACTGGATTAGTGAAGGTTCGAAGGCGAAAGAAAAAAACTCATAGCGCTTGCTAAACGGCTGTATAGCAAGCGGGATGATATAGAAAAAAGCTTGGCTTCCTTCGGGCTGCCAGCTGAAATGGCTGAATATTTTCAGGAAGAAAAAACCAAAGTCTGGCTGATTCATCAGCCTGTTTTAAACGTGTTTAATTCGCTCGCGACTCAGTGGCGAATAGGTGCCGTTGGTCCATCAGGCCTTGATTATTCAGTGCTACCGGTGGTGATGGATCTGCACAGCATTAACCAAAAAGAAAGAGCGCAGATGTTCGCTGATTTGCAAGTGATGGAATCAGCAGCATTAGAACAAATGCGTGAAAACAATCAACAATAAACGGATCGGACTATGGCGAGTAAATATAGCATTGCACTTGTTGGTGATGCGTCCGGTGCCGTGCGTGCTGTTAAAGCCACGAGTAGCGAGGTAGATAAACTCAATAAGGATCTGGAAAAGTCTGACGGCCTATTTGTTGATGTTAGAAATAACTTAAACAGCATAGGTACTATTGCTGCCGCTTCTTTGGCAGGGGTGGCAACAGCGGCGGGTTTATTCACTGAGTCCACCATTTCACAAGCGGCTGAGGTAGAGCGATTATCGGCTATATCCAATTCAGCCTCTGATGAGTTTCAAAAGTATGCTGCCAGTGCAAGCTTGCTTGGTGTGGAGCAAGACAAACTTGCCGATATTTTTAAAGATACCAACGATAAGATCGGGGATTTCTTACAAACAGGTGGCGGGCCACTAAAAGACTTTTTCGATAATATCGCCCCACAAATCGGGGTGACAGCAGAGCAATTTAAAAAGCTATCAGGCCCACAAGCATTAGAGCTGTATGTTTCCAGCCTTGAAAAAGCGGGTGTCTCACAAAATGAGATGACCTTCTTTATGGAGGCGCTGGCCAGTGATGCGACACTATTATTGCCACTGTTACAGAACAATGCCGAGGGCTTCAAAGTCCTTGGTCAGAGCGTTGAAGAAGCCGGTGCCATCATGGATGGCAAAACGATTGCCGCCGCTCAACAACTCAACGCCACCCTGTTTTTATTAGATCAAGGAACAGAAGGTTTTAAAAATCAGCTACGTGCTGAAATGATTCCGGTATTGAGTGATTTAGCCGTTGAGTTCTTTGACGTTAGCACTAACTCTGCCATTGCGGAAGTGGCTGCGGATGCACTCGGCGGCACAATCAAGGGGATTACCGGTGTTGCCGTGGGCGCGGTGGCTACCTTTGATTTGCTAGGCAAGTCTCTTGGTGCTCTGTATGCGACAGCGGATGGTTTATTTGATGGTGTAACCGTTGAAGACTTTCTATTTTCACCAAACTTGGTGGCAAAGCTGAGATCCAATGCTGACAAAGCAAAAGAAGTCTTTACGCTTACCACTGATGATCTATCTGAAACCGCGCTTGCCTATGCAGACACCTTAGACAATATCTTTTCTGCTGGTGAAGATAATGGCGATGGTGCCAGTAACGGGGTCAATCAAAAAATTCAGGATATCGTTGAGCTGCAAAGCAAGCTCCGCGAGAGCATAGGGCAAAACAAAGGCGGTGTGTCTTTATCGCCCATTGATAAAGAATCTGTCAAAGAAATAGACAAAGCCAGAGCATCACTGGAAGGGCTTGAGCAATCACTTGAGCAGCAGATCGAAACTTTTGGCATGGGTGAAACGGCGGTATTGAAATATCGCCTGACCACGGGTGATTTGTCAGATGAAGTGCAGAAATTAGGTGCAGAAGGTGACAGTCTCGTTTCTTCTATTCTCTCTCAGTCAGAAGCGATGGAACAATTAAATGCTGTTCAGGAAGCAGCTAAAAAAGAAACGGAAGCCAATAACCGTCTTCGTGAAGAAGGTATCAGTCTGACTGAGTCTATGCGAACGGCACAACAAATCCACAATGATGAGATAGACAAATACACCAAGCTGCTTGAGAAAGGCCATATCGATCAGGAAACATTCAACCGCGCCGTGGCTGAGTCTGATAAGTCTTTTGAAAAAGCTAAAAAAGGCATGAATGAGATGTCAGTGTTTGCCGACCAGGCTGCACGCAATATGCAAGATGCCTTTGCGGATTTTCTGTTTGATCCGTTTGATGGCGGTATTAAAGGCATGGCAAAAGGTTTTATCGACTCAATACGTCGTATGGCAGCTGAGGCCGCTGCATCTAAAATATTTGATTTAGCAAAAGGTGCGTTTAGTGGCGGTGGCGGAATTGGTGCGTC
>Ga0031687_1011166_pt1 | contig 12629 bp, 12 predicted proteins | sample DeeseametaMP1089_FD_75012 | JGI IMG/M metagenome (GOLD analysis project Ga0031687, IMG submission 75012) | Metatranscriptome of deep ocean microbial communities from South Indian Ocean - MP1089 (Metagenome Metatranscriptome) | ecosystem: Environmental > Aquatic > Marine > Oceanic | place: South...
AGTCTGGTATTGGTCACCAGCGAGTCCACCAACATGGTGCATGTTATCGATACTGCAAAACATAAAGTGGTGAAAAATATTTTGGTTGCTGCGCGTCCTCGTGGTCTAGCATTTAACAGTGACGGTTCATTGGCTTATTCAAGCAGTGAAGTGGGTAATGAAGTCACTATTATCGACACCAAAACGCTGTCCATTATCAAACAAGCAGAAATCGACTTACCTAATTCAAAACCGATGGACATAGCGGTTAGTCCTGATGATAAAACAATCTACGTGACAACTGGTCGTGGTAATTCTGTCGCAGTACTTGATGCCAAAACGCTTGAGATGCAGGCTAATATCCCTGTAGGCAAACGTGTATGGGGCTTAGGAATGACTCGTGATGGTTCGCGTTTATACACAGCAGATGGCGTGAGTGGCACGGTTTCTGTTGTTGATACAGCGACAAACAAAAATATCAAAACTATCAACGTCGGAAAATTCCCATGGGGCGTAGTGGTTGACGATTGATTTATAGTTAAACCTTCTTAGAAAAAGCCCGGTTATAAAGCCGGGCTTTTTTGTTTGTGATGAAAAAGATCATTAAATACTTTGTTAGCAATTACTGACACGTTATTATGCCTCGATGAATAAAGTGATTAAGCGTTTTTTGCAGATTTGTTTGTTCCAGGCCAGCCCTGCAGATATTCCAGCATCATCAGTATTAGTTAATATCAGTATCGTCTGTTACTTTATGGTCGGCGTGCTGGTCAGTCATATCGATCACAACTGGATTATCAGTCTCGTGGCGAGTCTAGCCGACACAATTATGTTGATCATCGTGACAAAACTATTATTAGTCAGTAGAGGTTTATCTCATCGCTTTGAACAAACTGTTACAGCGATGGCCAGTACTGGCGCTATCGTAGGTCTGGTGAGTTGGCCTGTTTTTTCTGTATTCAGGTTGGTCGAACCACATAGTCAACTGACCAGCATCATTCTATTGATGGTGCTTATTATCATTTTCTGGAGTTTATTTGTTGTTGCACATATCTTCAGGTATGCACTAGATATCCGACCGGGGCTGGCAGCCGTTATCACGGTGGCATATGTCATCGTATCGTTGATAGTTGTTGGACTTACTATTTCAGGAGTGACTTAATGCACATTCATATACTGGGGATTTGCGGCACCTTCATGGGGGGGCTGGCGATTCTTGCGAGGGAGTTAGGCATGACAGTCAGTGGTTCTGATGCCAATGTCTATCCGCCTATGAGTGACCAACTTGCCGCTGCAGGTATCGATGTAAAAGAAGGCTATAAACCTGAGCATTTAGACCCTGCACCTGATTTAGTGGTGATGGGCAATGCCATGTCGCGTGGTAATCCGGCTGTGGAGTATGTTTTAAACAAAGGTCTGCCTTATGTGTCTGGCCCTCAATGGTTAAATGAACATGTCCTGCAAGGCAAATGGGTATTAGCGGTCTCGGGTACACATGGAAAAACGACGACGAGTAGTCTATTAGCATGGATTCTGGAGCATGCAGGTATGCAGCCAGGTTTCTTGATAGGCGGTGTCCCTGATAATTTTGGCGAAACAGCACGTTTAGGTAATACGCCATTTTTTGTGATTGAGGCAGATGAGTACGACACGGCCTTTTTTGATAAACGTTCAAAATTTGTGCATTACATGCCCAGAACACTGATTATTAATAATCTTGAGTTTGATCATGCTGATATCTTTGATGATCTGGCTGCAATTCAAAAGCAATTCCACCATCTGGTACGAACGGTACCTGAACAGGGTTTGATTATTTCACCTCAGGATAAGACGATTGACCATGTCTTTAATATGGGGTGTTGGACGCCAAGACAGACATTGGGTGTTGATGCTGATTGGTGTGCGACATTATTGAAAAATGATGGCAGTGAGTTTGAAGTCAGATATGGTGAGTCTACAGCCCGAGTCAGTTGGGATATGCTCGGCCAACACAATGTGAATAATGCGCTTGCCGCTATTGCTGCTGCCCATCATGTTGGTGTCACGGTTGAGCATGCCTGTGAGGCTTTATCCGTGTTTGCTGGTGTGAAGCGTCGTTTAGAGTTAAAAGGTGAAATCAATAATATTCGTGTATATGATGATTTTGCCCATCATCCGACAGCGATCGCAACAACAATTGCTGGGTTGAGAGCCAAAATAGGTAACCGTCGTCTGGTAGCTGTGTTGGAAGCTCGTTCAAATACGATGAAGATGGGAATTCACCAAGATACTCTGGCTCAGTCACTTATTCAGGCAGATAGAGTATTGTTGTTACAAGATAGCGACTTGAAATGGTCATTAAAAAACGTGACTGAAACACTGGGCGAACATGTTAGTGTCTTTGACTCGATTGATGCTATTGTGAAGACGATCAGCCAGGAAGCACAAGCGGGTGATGAGATTTTAGTAATGAGTAATGGTGGTTTTGGCGGTATTCATCAGCGAATTTTAGAGGCGATAGCTTAAGAATGTTGGATCAGCAACAAATTGCATTAGCCATTACCGGTGCTTCTGGCGCGCCTTACGCGAAGCGTTTATTGCAGGTATTACTCAAGCAAGGCCTCACGGTACATTTAATGATTTCTACCGCTGGTAGAATTGTGCTCGCTGATGAACTCAATTGGAAGTTGCCTGCAAGAGCATCGGATGTGCAGGAAAAGCTGAGTCAGGAATTCGACTGTGTTCCTGAACAATTGCAGGTTTATGGTGAACAACAATGGTCATCACCACTGGCAAGTGGTTCACATCGCGTGCCCGCCATGATTGTGTGCCCATGTACCATGGGAACGTTATCAGCAATTGCTTGTGGTCAGAGTGATAATTTAATCAACCGCGCTGCCGACGTCATGCTTAAAGAAGATCGGAAATTGATCGTGGTTCCAAGAGAAGCGCCATTTTCTGTGATTCATCTCGAAAATATGTTGAAGTTAGCTAAACTGGGAGTCTGTATTTTGCCACCCAATCCTGGATTTTATTTTAATCCAACATCCTTAGCTGAAGTGGTCGATTTTGTTGTCGCGAGAATACTTGACCAAGCCAAGATAGAGCATGACTTGATGCCGCGATGGGGGGAGTAATGGGCTATTCGGGATTCGTCGTTAACTCACGTATAATGTGGCTTAAATTTAATGCCGTTCAGGAAAACCATGTCTGATATTGAAATTGCCCAACAGGCTGCCATGCAGGAAGTCATCCAGCTCGCCGAGAAAAAGCTGGGTCTTGCCTCTCAACATATTGACCCATACGGACATTTCAAAGCGAAAGTATCATTAAATGTCATGGATGAGTTGGCAAACCGGCCTGATGGTAAGTTAATCCTAGTAACTGCTATTAGCCCGACTCCTGCTGGTGAGGGAAAAACGACAACCACGATCGGCCTGAGTGATGCGCTAAACCGAATTGGTAAGAAATCCATTGTCTGTGTACGCGAACCTTCTATGGGGCCATGCTTTGGTTTGAAAGGGGGGGCTGCCGGTGGTGGTTATGCTCAGGTAGTACCCATGGAGGATATCAATCTTCACTTCACGGGCGATCTGCATGCAATAGCTTCAGCCCACAATTTATTATCAGCGATGATTGATAATCATATCCATCATGGAAATGCCTTACAGCTGGATGCCAGACGTATTGTTTGGCAGCGAGTCATGGATATGAATGACCGTGCATTGCGGGATATCGTGGTGGGTATGGGCGGTTCTGCCAATGGTTATTTGCGTCAAGAGCGTTTTGATATCGTTGTTGCTTCAGAAGTTATGGCTATCTTTTGCCTAGCTAATTCTTTACCTGAGCTGAAGCAACGCTTGGGAGATATCCTGATCGGCTATTCCGTTGATGGGACACCAAGATATGCTCGAGAAATCATGGCCCACGGCGCTATGGCTGCATTATTAAAAGAAGCGATAAAACCCAATCTTGTGCAGACCTTAGAAAATAATCCAGCCTTTGTTCATGGTGGTCCATTTGCGAACATAGCGCATGGCTGTAATTCAGTTATCTCAACCAAAATGGCACTTAAGCTGAGTGATTATGTGGTCACTGAGGCGGGCTTTGGAGCGGATTTAGGTGCTGAGAAATTTATTGATATTAAGTGTCGCAAAGCTGGGATTAAGCCAGATATGGCTGTTGTTGTCGCCACAGTAAAAGCCTTGAAATATCACGGTGGTCTGGAACTGAAAGAGCTTGGCGAAGAAAACCTGGATGCGTTACAGGTGGGACTGGCTAATTTAAAACGGCATTTAAGCAACTTACAAAATGAGTTTGGTCTACGCTGTGTTGTTGCCATCAATCACTTTGTTAATGATAGCGATGCAGAAATAGAACTAATTACAACGGCTGTAAAAGAAATGGGGGCTGAAGCCATTCTTGCTCGTCATTGGGCACAAGGTGGGGCCGGTGCAGAAACACTGGCGGAACGTGTTGTCGAAATACTGGATAGCCCTGCTGAGCCTTGTCGTCTGTTATATCCTGATAGTTTACCGCTATGGGACAAAATCAATCAGGTTGCTAAACGTCTATATGGCAGTGGTGAAGTCGTTGCTGATAAAAAAGTGATGGATAAGATCGCTATGTTGAACGAGCAGCACGGGGATATTCCAGTTTGTATGGCAAAAACACCGTATTCTTTTAGCGGTGACCCGAGCTTACGTGGCACGGCTGAGAATCATACGCTGACAATTCGTGATGTTCGTCTGTCAAACGGTGCTGGTTTTCTGGTTGTACTTTGTGGGGATGTGATGACTATGCCTGGATTACCTAAGCACCCAGCTGCTGAACGTATTGATATTGATGATAATGGCTCAATAGTCGGGCTGTTTTGATATAAAAAAGCTCAAATATTAAGGGTGTTAAGCAAAAAAGCCGTAAAGATTTATCACTACGGCTTTTTTCTTTTATGTGCTTAAATTTTTTAAGCCTGAGTATTCACCTTGCGACGCAAACCAAGAAAACCTAACAACGCTGGAGCAAACATCCATAAGGCAGCAGGTACAGGCACTGCTGATGGCGTTTGGATATAACTAGCAAAGCCAGTTTCTTCAAAGTTAATTTCATGTGAAAGTGATGCATAAATGAATAATGCATTATCAAGCAGAATATCAGCAGAAGGTAATGTTGATATAGGGCCAGTGAAAAAGTCTTTATCAAACATCATCAGGCCAGACAGAGAAAAACTTTCTGTGAATTCAGACACCGGAAAAAGAGTGCTAGTTGTAAATAGAATCGCATCACCTGTGATATCGGGATTGAGACCTTTATTCACCATTGATGTAACGATATCTGTATTGAATGCATCAAGGTTTGCAATAGTATTATCTAATATACTGAGAGCAAACTGGCTGCCATCAAACAAAGTGGGGGCAGCTGTACCTGAGAGAACGTAATTTGATGATACGTATGTACTCACTGTGCCTGTGCTTGGAAGAGTATATGATGAGTAGAGGGTCGCTGATGCTAGGTCTGTATCGTAAGACCATGTAGCTGGTGCAGACTGGCCGAGCAATGAACTTAGGTCGCCATTAGCTGTTTGCCATGAACCATTAGTTGATAAGCTTGTTGCAGCTATAGCAGCGTTAGTTAAACCAGTAAATAAAGCCAGTGCGATAAAAACTATTTTTTTCATGTGTTCTTTCCTTAGATATTATTGCAGTACAGCCACCTTAGTATCATAAGGTCTGTAACTTTCCGTCCTTGGTTCACACCGAGTTTGGCTTTGGTTAAAGTGTTTCCAGAAAAAATAGTACCAAACAGATAATAATAAATAAAACGAAATTGTTAACTTTGTTCTCGATGTTTTTTTATTAAATCGTATGCTAACTGAATTTCTTTCGCTTGCTCTGTCGCAACGGCAATCATATCTTCTGGAACGCCTTGTCCCATGAGTTTATCCGGATGATATTGGCTCATCAGTTTTCGATAAGCACGTTTAATTTCTTGATTAGAACTCTTTTCAGTCACCCCAAGCGCTTTATAAGCATCGGCCAATTCATCAGAATAAGAGCGCTGCGGACCGGAAGAGTATTGCTGCTGATGACCTCTTGCGAAACTTGCCTGGCTCATCACCATATCCAGAATACGGTTAAACTCGGCCCGGTTATATCCTAACTGAGCAGAGACTTGTTCCAGAATATCTTTTTCTTGTGGATCAAGCTTACCATCGGCTAAGGCCATGACTATCAGGTAAACCAGTAAGACTTGTTTTAAATTAAACGTATTACCACAATGTTGTTTGAAATGATTCATTGTGTCTGTAATATCAAAGTCGGGTTCTGCGCCTCGCTTAAATTGGCGGATGGCTTCTTGTCGATGCTCACCCGACATCCCCATTTTTTTGATAAAGGCTTCCACGTGATCGATTTCAATCTGGCTGATTCGACCATCTGCCTTCGCTAGTTTCCCCATCAAAACAAACACAGTTTCAAGAAAAACTGTTTGACGGGTTTGACTTGTAAATGGATTAGCACCGCCCAGACCATACGCTCGTATACGGTCAGCAAAACCACCAAACAGTAAGCCAATCAGTGCGCCAAAAATTCCTAAAATGAGTAATCCTACACTCATCGTACTGAGTAATATAAAGCCTAGAATAAGGCCAATCCACTTAAACATAACAATTAACTTTTGTTTGAAATACTAAAATAAATAAGACCGAGCCCCCATAGCCCAAATAGCCAGCTCAGTACTGGTAACCCTGCAAACATAGTTGTCGAGTAACCATCGAGACCGGTGATAACGGCAGCGCCTACCAAAAATGCAGCGCCAGAGGTAGCAGCAGCACTACGATAACTGGCTTTTTTGATTTCTTTACGCAGCTGTTGAATATCATGTGAAGCTAAATTAACGTTCAGCTGACCATCTTGGGCTCTCTTAGTCAGGTCATATAATAGACGCGGCATCTCGGGTAAGGTTTCAGCCCAATGAGGAGCTTCTTGCTTTAGCGTTCTTAACGCTGCTTGCCAGCCCATTTTTTCCTTCATCCATGATTCTAAAATGGGTTTAGCTGTTTTCCATAGATCCAGATCTGGATAGAGGTCACGGCCCAAGCCTTCAATATTCAGTAAAGTTTTTTGTAGCAGCACCAACTGTGGTTGTACTTCCATATTAAAACGACGCGCTGTTTGGAAAAGTCTCAGCAGCAGTTGTCCGAAAGAAATTTCTTTTAAAGGACGAGCGAATATGGGTTCACAAACACTTCTTATAGCTGCTTCAAACTCATCAAGTCGAGTCTCAGCAGGCACCCAGCCAGATTGCACATGTAACTCGGCAACCCGGCGATAATCATGATTAAAAAAGGCAAGGAAATTTTCAGCTAAATAACGCTGATCATCTGGAGATAATGTCCCCATGATGCCAAAATCAACAGCAACATAACGTGGATTTGCCGGATCATGACTATCCACCATGATATTGCCGGGATGCATGTCCGCATGGAAAAAACTATGCTTGAATACTTGGGTAAAAAAGATTTCGACCCCCATTTCTGCCAGTTTTGCCATATCCACACCTTTCGCGATTAGACCTTCAGTATCGCTAATAGGCGTGCCATAAATACGTTCTTGAACCAGAATGTTCGGTTTGGTCAGCTTCCAGTATATCTTGGGGACATACAGTAAGGTGGTGCCGTCAAAATTGCGTTGCAGTTGAGAGGCCGATGAGGCCTCGCGCAACATATCGAGTTCATCAAAAAGGTTCTTCTCAAGCTCAGCTACGATCTCTCTGGGCCGTAACCGTTTTCCCTCAGACCAGTATCGTTCAGCAAAAGATGCCAAGGTATACAACAAAGCAATATCACGCTTGATAATGGGCTCTATACCAGGACGAACCAGTTTTATAACGACTTGCTCACCACTTTTTAAGGTAGCTGCGTGTACTTGTGCAATGGAGGCAGAAGCTAATGGTTCTGGTTCAATATGAGCAAATAATGTCTCAATGGATTCTGCTTCATAGGCTTTATCAATCAGTTGTTTTGCTTGCTCAGCTGGAAAAGGTGCTACTTGGTCTTGAAGTTTAGCTAATGAATTGGCTATGTCAGGTGGCAAGAGATCGCGACGCGTTGATAACACCTGTCCAAACTTTACAAAGATAGGTCCTAAGTCCTGTAATGCCAGTCTTAATCTTTCGCCTCGAGGCAGTGTCGATTGTTTATTGCGCCAGCGGTGTGGCGATAAAAAACTGAAATACCGAAGCGGACGTAATAAATGGATTGCTTTGATCACTTCGTCCAGGCGATGTTTTGCCAGGACGTGATTAATTTGAATCAGCCTGGATAACTGATTAGCCTTCATTAATGGCTCCTTACATGGTTATGACTGCGGTCAAGGGACAATGTCAATACTCTGTTTCCAACCTGTTTATTCGTGCTTCAAGTCGATCGATATCCGCAGTTAACCTGTCCACATCATTCATAAAGTCATCAATTTGAATCTTGTCCGGTAATATGTGCGCTTCTTCACGAAGGTACTCGGAAAGTGACATAGATAATGAACGTTGAGTTGCATTCAGCCATGAGAAACTGTGTTTAATCGCATAACTAAGCGGTTGGGCGATAACGTCACCAGTTACGTTGGCTATTTGTTGTTCCCAATCAAAATCGAAACCATCCAGTACGTCTTGTAATTGTTTAGCGAACTGAACATTACCGTGAATATGGATTTCATTAGAAAATAAATGCTCAGGCTGCTTGGCGAGTTTTAATAAACTCAAGGCTTTCGCAGTGATTAATAAGTCAGCGTTCTCTTCATCGTTATGTGACAATTTGACAGTAGATTGATGGAAGGAGACATGCAGATATTGCTGCCAGTCTTCAACATGGATAACGATGACGCGATTTTCGAAAGCCTCAAGGCGCTCACACGTTTCAGGATCCTGTTTTAACCCCTGATTGATGGCAAACTCGATAGGACGCAATAGTGTAGTCATGGGGTTAGAACTTGTAACCACGATGGAGTGAAACGATGCCAGCAGTCATATTGTGATATTCGCAACGTTCAAATCCCACATTTTCCATCATCTGTTTCAAGGTCTCTTGGTCTGGGTGCATACGAATAGATTCAGCCAAATAGCGGTAGCTGTCTTCATCACCAGTAAATACTTTTCCTAGTTGTGGCAATATCTTGAAGGAATAGGCGTCGTAAACGGGGGCCATCCATTCAGCAGGTTTAGAAAACTCCAAGACCATCAGTTGACCGCCGGGTTTGAGAACCCGATACATTGAAGCTAAGGCTTTGTCTTTATCCGTGACATTACGCAAGCCAAAAGCGATGGTAATACAGTTAAAACTATTGTCAGGAAAGGGTAGAGCTTCTGCATTGGCTTGAACATACTCGATATTACCGACAATACCGTCATCTGTTAGACGGTCACGACCAACATTGAGCATTGAGGCATTGATATCAGCTAACACTACTTTACCTGTGTCACCAACAAGCTTGGAAAATTTTCGCGTCAAGTCACCTGTTCCGCCTGCGATATCTAGAACTGTAGCTCCGCGCCGTACACCACTGTTGAGAATGGTAAATCGTTTCCAGAAACGATGAATGCCAAGCGACATCAAGTCGTTCATAAGATCATATTTACCGGCAACGGAGTGAAAAACCTCAGCTACATGCTTGGCTTTTTCGGCAGTGGGCACTTCTTTGTAACCGAAATGCGTTGTCTCTTTAACTTCCATAACGTGACCTATTGTTATTGGCGCTGGTAACCGGCTTTTTCGAGCCGGTTAAGATAGTCTTGCCAAAGGGATTCTTGATGCATGGCAAGTTCGTATAAATAATCCCATGTATACAAACCACTGTCATGACCATCATCAAAAAACAACTTTAGCGCATAGTGACCTACGGGTTCGATTTTATCGAGACCAACATTTTCTTTACCTGTTTGCAGAACTTCTTGTCCGGGACCGTGCCCACGTACCTCTGCAGAAGGTGAGTAAACGCGTAAATATTCAGCGGAAAGACGATATTGCCTATCGCCATAACTGAGAGATAGGCACTTTGATTGTTTGTGCAAGGTGATGTCTGTTGGTAATTGAGTTTCTGCCATTAGAGCATTCCTTACAGAATATAGCGTGATAAGTCTTCGTCTTCAGCTACAACGGACAGTTGTTCATTGACATAGTCTCTATCAATGACGACGGAGAGATTCTGTTCACTCCCTGCTTCATAAGAAATGTCTTCTAACAATTTCTCAAGCATGGTGTGTAAGCGTCGTGCGCCAATATTTTCGGTTTTCTCATTCACTTCCCAGGCCAGTTCGGCAATTCGTTCGATACCGTCGTCGGTAAAACGAAGTTCCACTCCCTCAGTAGCCAGCAATGCAATATATTGCTCGGTTAATGAGGCATCAGGTTCGGTCAGAATGCGGACAAAATCCGCAGAAGAAAGTGCATCAAGTTCGACGCGTATGGGTAAACGACCCTGAAGTTCAGGAATAAGATCAGAAGGTTTGCTCAAATGAAAGGCGCCAGAGGCAATGAACAAAATATGATCGGTTTTTATCATGCCGTATTTAGTCGAAACTGTACTGCCCTCAACCAGAGGCAATAAATCCCGCTGAACGCCTGCACGCGAGACATCAGCGTTATTACCACTCTCACCACGACCGGTGATTTTATCAATTTCATCAAGGAAGACAATGCCGTTTTGTTCGACACGCTCCAGCACATCCGCTTTCAACTCTTCTTCATTAATGAGTTTTAGGGCTTCTTCTTCAGCCAGTATGCGCATGGCATTACCAACAGTAATCTTGCGTGTGCTCTTACGGTTTGTTCCCATGTTCTGAAACATTTCCTGAAGCTGACTGGTCATCTCTTCCATGCCCGGTGGAGACATGATTTCTACACCAACATTTGGCGCATTCAGTTCAAGTTCAATTTCGCGATCATCGAGCTTACCTTCGCGCAGCATTTTGCGAAAACGTTGGCGAGTGGCTGATTCATCTTCACTATCAACATCGCGTGCTGGTCGCAGTAAGGCATCTAAAATGCGTTCTTCTGCAGCATCTTCGGCTTTTGTTTTAACTGAGGATATTGCCGATTCACGTAACATCTTCATCGCAGTTTCAGCGAGGTCGCGAATGATTGATTCAACATCACGGCCAACATAACCCACCTCAGTAAATTTTGTGGCTTCGACTTTAATGAAAGGGGCATTAGCGAGAGCGGCAAGTCGACGAGCAATTTCTGTTTTGCCTACACCCGTTGGGCCAATCATAAGAATGTTTTTTGGCGTGACTTCATGTTGAAGTGAGGTATCTAGTTGTTGGCGGCGCCAGCGGTTACGCAAAGCGATAGCCACCGCTTTTTTTGCCGCTTGTTGTCCGATGATGCGTTTATCAAGTTCGTTAACTATTTGTTTTGGCGTTAATGATTGCATGGTAGATGTCAGTTTGATTCCAGAGTTTCGATTGTAAGATTGTGATTAGTATAGATGCAGATATCAGCGGCAATATTCAACCCTTTCTCAACAATTTCCCTCGCACTGAGTGACGTGTTTTGCAATAAAGCGGTCGCAGCAGCTTGAGCAAACGGACCGCCAGAACCAATAGCAATAAGACCGTGTTCTGGTTCGATCACATCACCATTACCAGAAATAATCAGTGATGCGTCTGCATCGGCGACAGCGAGTAAAGCTTCTAAGCGCCGCATCATCCGATCAGTGCGCCAGTCTTTAGCTAACTCAAGTGCACTTCTAGTTAAGTTACCTTGATGCTTTTCAAGCTTTGCTTCAAAGCGTTCGAACAACGTAAATGCATCTGCGGTGCCACCGGCAAAACCAGCAATCACTTTACCGTGATAAAGACGTCTGACTTTGCGTGCATTGCCTTTCATGATGGTATTGCCAAGACTCACCTGCCCATCACCACCAATGACCACTTGGCCGTCACGTCGATAGGAAAGGATAGTCGTACCGCGGTACTGCTCCATAGAGACTCCTGTTTGATTTTTTAAAGTGTGACAAATTTATAGAACGCAATAGTATACTATTCATGCTTTTCTACTTCAGTTAATCATGAATAGATTTAGCCATCTCGAGTACAAAGACAGCAGCTAAATAAGAATTACTGATTTAAGTGTTGACATTAGTCTCGGTTTTACGGAAAATGCCACGTCTTTAGTGGAGGGGTTCCCGAGTGGCCAAAGGGATCAGACTGTAAATCTGACGGTTCTACCTTCGAAGGTTCGAATCCTTCCCCCTCCACCATTTAATATACAAGATGACTGAATTGCGGGTGTAGTTCAATGGTAGAACTCCAGCCTTCCAAGCTGATCACGTGGGTTCGATTCCCATCACCCGCTCCATTTTTTGGAAGAATTTAGGCCCGCATAGCTCAGTCGGTAGAGCGCATCCATGGTAAGGATGAGGTCATCAGTTCGATTCTGATTGCGGGCTCCACAATTTGTCTTAGGCAGGGTATTCCTGCCTGTTTTGATTTTTTGGCTCAATAAATTTAGTGCCGGGGATACTACTCATGTCTAAAGCAAAATTTGAACGTTCTAAACCCCACGTCAACGTGGGCACTATTGGTCACGTTGACCATGGTAAAACTACGCTGACAGCGGCGATCACCAAAGTGTTGGGTGAAATGTCTGGTGGTGAATTCAAAGATTACGCGGATAT
>Ga0031687_1015648_pt1 | contig 12433 bp, 8 predicted proteins | sample DeeseametaMP1089_FD_75012 | JGI IMG/M metagenome (GOLD analysis project Ga0031687, IMG submission 75012) | Metatranscriptome of deep ocean microbial communities from South Indian Ocean - MP1089 (Metagenome Metatranscriptome) | ecosystem: Environmental > Aquatic > Marine > Oceanic | place: South...
TTTTTTTACCATTACAGAAAAGCTACCACCATTAATATCGTTGAACTCAACGTCTATTATTTTGAACCCAACACGGTCTGTCATCCACTTTATCTGTCGTAAAGCATAAAACTCTAAATGTTCGTGGCACACAGTGTCATATGAATTGGTATCTAGCATCGTAGGCATATAGCTTTGCTCGAAAACCCATATACCATCATCAGCTAAGACATCATAAATTTGATGCATAAAACTCATCGGATCTTCAAGATCATAGAACATTGAGAATGATGTAACCACTTTTGCTTTTTTATCAGGAAACCTACCCCTAACTAGGGCCGAAGAGAAAAACTCTGGTATCAGGCCAATATGAGAGGGATAATAACTGTGAAATTTAACCCCAGTTGGATCTATTCCTACCAGTATTAGCCCTGATGATGGGTACGCTTGTAATGTAGTACTATCATTACTACCTATATCAATGACTAAGTCATCTTTTTCTAGAACTACGCGCTCTAATATACGATCAACTTTCTTGTGGAGATGCTCGACCATACTTGCATTTAGTCCAGATCGGTATCCATAGTTATCACCATACATCTCATCAAGATCGTATGAGTGAGCCATCTGCAAAAGCCCACAAGCACTCTCCTCTTCTCCAACACATTTCACCAAATGAAGTGGGCCCGTTGTGATATTTTCATCCTTATCTTTTGGGAAGACACCAGTAAGCATTTGTTTACCCAAATCTAAAACACGTTCTAAGTGCTGATTTCCACAAATCCTGCATTTATCGATCTTTTTATACATTTGTTTAAGCTCCATTTTCTTTATTTCTTTTTAAGCTATTTAAATCTTCATCCACCATCATTTTCACAAGCTCCTTAAAGCTGACTTTTGGTTGCCATTTCAAAATAGCTCGTGCTTTTCTTATATCTCCAACAAGAGGAACGGTTTCAGCAGGTCGAAATGCAACATCGTCTACGCGAACGTAGTTACGGTAATCCATTCCTAGATATTCAAAAGCATACTCACATAATTCTCTAACAGAGTGCGTCTGTTCAGTAGCTATTACGTAATCTTCTGCACTAGACTGTTGTAGCATTAACCACATAGCCATGACGTAGTCTCCAGCAAAGCCCCAGTCTCTCCTCGCTTCGAGATTACCAATGTGTAACTCGTCTACCATACCCAATTTGATTTTAGCTGCCTCACGAGTGATTTTTCTGGTCACAAACTGCTGGCCACGACGCGGGCTTTCATGGTTAAACAGTATTGCTGAGCAAGCAAATAATCCAAAATGCCTACGATAGATTTGAATCATTGAGTCCGCATATAGTTTAGCTGCACCATAAGGGCTGCGGGGATTCACTGATGTTAATTCATTTTGTGGACTTTCAGTTGCTTCACCAAATATTTCTCTGCTGGAGGCTTGGCAAAACTTAATCTTTTTATCTACTGAACGAATAGCTTCGAGAATTTTTACGACTGCAATACCGTTTATCTCACCTATTTTGACTGGCTCATCGTACATACCAGCTCCAGATGAAAATGCTGCAAAGTTGTATATTTCATCAGGCCTAAATTGAGAAATTATTTGAGTGATACTGTGTTGGTCAGTCATATCAAACTCAACTAACTCCAGTTTATCTTTTAGAACTAATGAGAGCTTTTTATATGATTCTTTAATATTTCTCACCGCACCAATTACACGATAATGTTTGTCGAGTAATAGTTCAGCCAAATAAGAACCATCCTGCCCTGTAATACCAGTAATTAGAACCGTTGGCATGAATCAAGATTCGCTTTTATCGAAATAGCGTGAAACAAAACGGCTTAGCACCCCGGCATTTGAACTATATAGTAAGTCATGCAGAGCCATCTGAGCAGCTGGTGACTGTGTTGAAAAGTATAAAACCATAATCATATTAGCTAATGAGGCTGGGAATATACTCAAAAAGAAAGCAATAGTTTTTTCTAACTTGGTCAACGGTTTATCAGAGATCTTTTTAAACTCACTAAATGAATAAGATCCAAGAGCTCTATTATGAAACAAAGCTTTATGACTTCGCCAAGGCTCTTTTCTACAGATTTTTCTTTTTGCTTCACTCGAAAAATCCGGAAAAGACCAAACTAATTGTGGCCATAAAAACATCCAAACATCAAAAGCTCTAGAAGTCCACATTGCATTTCCATATCGGATAATGATTAGAGGTTCAGATAAGACTCTTACATTTATAATAGTCGGACTCTGAAATATCACCCCAACATGAATAAACAAAGAGCCGTAGTAACTATCTCTATCTCTTTCAAGCCAAAATGAACGTCGTATTACTACACACCCAATAAATGATAGGTATCCTGCAGTATCTTGAAATAGTTTTTCCTTATTAACTGTTGACCGATAAACTCTGTCAGCTTGGAATTTAAGGCGATGGCTCTCAAACACTTCACTCAAGTCTACATTTCTAACTTCCGAGTTCACAATTACAAGATCATCAACTTCATTAAGAGATGATAATACTCTCTGTATAGCACCAGGTTTAAGCAAATCATCGTCAGTCATGAGCCAACAGAATTCACCATTCGCATACCCGACGGCTTTATCAAAATCGGCATCGACTCCAGAATTCTCATCTTCTCGAAAATAACGTATTTCAGGGTGCTTAGCAGTGTATTTCATCATCACTTTAGATGTATCATCAGGTGATGCTCCATCAACAACAATAATCTCAACCCCTGTTTGGACCTGAGATAGTATTGAGTTAAGAGTCTCGCCAATGAAGGGAGCTCTGTTATAGGTTGCAATGCAGATAGAGAGTTTCATGAACTCAGCCTTGTGCGAACTAACTTAATTTTCTGTATCACACTATTCCATAATTTTTTTTTCAGTCCAGCTGCAACTATGAGGAGATTTACATGTGACATTCGATATATTGCGTATTTAACTAGATTACTAACCGTCTTATCTTCATAGTGTTTCTTTGCTATACGATTCAAAGTATTAATATCTTCAGTAGTTGGGAACTCTGCAGTTTTCAGTTTTGCATATAGTAAAAGTGATAATGTCACATCAAACTTTAAAACACGCCGAATATGAAACGCTTCCTCTGAACTTTTACCAAATATTGTATTTCCGACATGCTGAAAAGTTTCAATTGCAATTCTGCAGCGATTAACTATCCCACAGTCAGAAAATGAGTCATTCCCCCCCCTTTTCTGCAGCAAACTTTCACCAAGATAGTAAACTGAAATTCCTTTGGGTATCATTCGAAGTAGATGCCCTGCTACTATCCAACACGTACCACGAAATGACTCGTCTACTATGGCGTTGTCCCAAACTTTCTTTTTAAAAATAGGAGCCGACATAAAGCTGAAGAACACCTCACTTGTTCTAGCCTTACTAAAATAAACCCTTCGTTGTTCAGCATCCGCTAAATTGAATAACTTGGGTCTTATGATGTTGTTAAAGATCGGGTATTCACTAATTACTTCCATTTCTAAATTGCATAATTCATGTTCACAGAGGTAGACATCATGCTCTGAGTTTATAGCCTCAAGTATCTTATTCACCGAATTTGGCAACATAATGTCGTCTGCCGAGAACAGCCAGCAATACTCACTCTGCGCTAGACTAACAGCTTTCTCAATATCACAATCAATTCCTCCACGAAAGTTTTGATAGTAATAGGTGAGTGAATTGTATTTTTCTTGTCGTTCGAGAACGACTTCCTTTGTTTCATCTGTTGAACCGCCATCGAGTACTATCACCTCTACATCATCTGTAACTTGAGGCAAAATGCTATCCAATGTTTGACCAATGAAACGTCCAAAATTATAAGTTGGAATACAAATAGTTAGCCGGGTTTTACTCTTACTAACGGGTGATACCATCTAATTTCCTTAACACTTCCTGTGATTTTATTTAGTGCTAGTAGATAAAAATTCTCTCAGCTTCAACATCCCAGGAATTCTCTTTATCATGACTTTAGTCTTGGCATTTAATGCCTGAAGCGCATAACTGCTCCTGCTATTAAAGTTTACAAGTTTCGTATCTCCCTTTTGAGCATACCAATCATTGACACCAGTACGCTTAAACCTTAAATAGCCATATTTTTTCAAATATTTACAGACAGTTGAATTTTGGTAGTTTGAGTTATCTTCAATCAAAATAATTTTCGGGTGCCAACGTTCTATCGAAAATCCTCTGAGAGCTTCAATCTCGTGACTTTCAACATCTATAGAAATGAAGTCTATTTCACTTGTAAATCCTATGTCATCAAGCATATCGTCTAATGTTTTTGCTTGAACTTTTACTTCACTGTATGTGAAGCCATATGACTCGATCTTCTTCAATGCATCTTCAGTAGAACTGATAGTTGATACGCCATGAGCTCTTTCTGCCCCCTGCGCAACAAATAGAGATACGACACCTCTTTTATCTGAAGCAGCAGCTTCGATCAAAGTCGCATTTCTTGAAGTACGGATTGAATTACATAGCATGGGGTTCGGCTCAATTAAAATACACTCCCATCCAATTTTTTCAAAGTACATTGTCGTACTGTCATTGACTCCATCATTAGCGCCTACTTCGATACACAGTCCATCCGTTTTTCCTTGAAATATCTCCGCCAGAATTTTATCCTCACCGAACTGAGAGTAGTGCATTTATAAGCCCTTTTTTTGCTGATATCTATACTATTAATCAGAGTTAAGTTTATTTTGTATTCCAGCCTATCCTTCTCAAGACCAGAACACGGAATGATTGTGGCATTGACAGAATTGAGAGTAATGAGGCCATCAATGCCATTAGTGCTCCCCATGACAACTTCATCCATAGTGAGTAGCCTATATCGTTTACTGTGTATGTGTAGTATCCAATGGCTCCAACAACAACGGATATGCTTAAAGGAAACATAACATCATGTAGTATCCACTTACTCCTAATATCTTTCAAAAAGTTTTTATGCGTCAACCATGTGCCAAAAAACATATAAAACGAATGAAGAAAAAACCATGTTAACCCACCACCAAGCAGGCCATATTTCATCGACAAAATAAAGGTTAATGGAACTGAAACAACCATCAAAACCACATTACAAATGAGAGGTATTTTTGAATTTCCATAAGATAATTGCAGTGCATATGGAAAAAACATCACGCCATGGAGTGCGGTTCCGAATGCTAATAAAGATATAACTGGAGCGATCCTTACCGCTATATCTGGATTACCGGTCCACAGGAAAACTATGTCTCTAGAATAAAACACTACAACCATTGCCACAGGCAAAAATAGGGATGTAAACAATCGGGTCCCATTTCTATAGGTTTCAACTATCTTTTCAAGATCACCATTAACAACGAGTTCGGACAGACGAGGATACATGACATTATAAACAGGCATTATCAAGAAATATAAACCATTGACTACCACAGTTGCCAACATATACAGCCCGAACTCATCCAAACTAAGTATCTTACTCAGAATTATCTTATCTTGTTGGCTGAGTATTGTTGCTGATAGGGCTATGCCACTTAAACCTGCGGTAAAACGCCAGATACTTTTTAACTTTTCAAAATCAAAAAATAATTGTTCATCTTTGCCAACTATACGCCAAGCTGCACTTCGCATAACCATTGTATAAATAACCCCAAGGCAAGCTTGCCAAATAAAAAAAGCTTCTATAGTGGGTGAGATGAAAGCAAGCACAATCACAGCGCCGAGGCTGCTTATAGTTACCATAATCATGTTGATGACGCTTGATACTGCCAAACGTTGTGCTCCGATGACAGCTCCCTGATACAAGCCTATCGGCCATCTACAAGCAACTACCAGTCCCATCAGTATCAATGCATGTGAAATAGTTTGGGATGGAATTTGTTTGGATTGCAGCCAGTATTCACTAATCAATGGTGATAGCATCAAAATTACTACTGCAATCATCACTGCCATAGACCAATAAACTATTGCCAAGGTATGTAATAATTTGCCCGCGTCTTTTAGACTTCCATAAGCTGAACAACGCGCCACTTCTCGATTTATTGTGGGCGCCATGCCCATATCTAGAAGACTGAGTACTGCCTGTGTCGTTACAAAAAAACCTATCAAGCCATAAGCTTCTACCCCTAGATACTTAAGGTAGAATGGAATCACTGCCAACCCAATAAAAGCAGACCAGACTGAGTTAATCAAGCCTGCAAGCAAATTTCTACTTAAGGTCATACCCTAGTTATTCATGATAATCGTTTACTTGGTAGCCATGCTTTTTCACGAGCTCATCACGTTCAGCAGTTTTCAAATCTTCTTGAACCATTTCTTTTACCAAATCGACAAAAGTTGTCTTGGTTTCCCACCCTAGTTTTTCCCTTGCTTTTGATGCATCTCCGAGTAAAGTTTCTACTTCGGTTGGCCTGAAATATCTTGGATCCACAGATATAATGCAGTTGCCTTCAGCATCATAACCTTTTTCATCCAGACCATGTCCTTGCCAGTGAATTTCTAATCCTAGCTCCATTGCGGCTGTATTAACGAAGTCTCGCACGCTGTACTGTACTCCCGTAGCGATGACAAAATCCTCTGGTTTTTCTTGTTGCAAAATTAACCATTGTGCTTCTACAAAGTCTCGTGCATGCCCCCAGTCCCTTTTTGCATCTAAATTACCCAAATATAAACGTTCTTGAATACCTAACTTGATGCGCGCTAGAGCCCTAGTGATTTTACGAGTAACAAAATTTTCGCCTCTAACTGGAGACTCGTGATTAAACAAAATACCGTTACAAGCATATATTCCATACGCTTCGCGATAATTAATGGTTATCCAATAAGCATAAAGCTTAGCAACCGCGTATGGTGAGCGGGGGTAAAAAGGTGTCGTTTCTTTTTGAGGAATCTCTTGAACCATGCCATATAATTCAGAAGTCGATGCTTGATAAAAGCGTGTTTTCTGTTCTAGACCTAAAATCCGTATAGACTCTAAAATGCGTAATGCACCTAAGGCATCAGAGTTAGCAGTATATTCCGGCTCTTCAAATGAAACTGCAACATGACTCTGAGCAGCTAAATTGTATATTTCATCAGGTTGAACCTGCTGAATAATCCGAGTTAGACAACTTGAATCGGTTAAATCACCGTGATGTAAAAAAAACTTAACTGCATCTTCATGAGGATCTCTGTATAGATGGTCGATACGTGAGGTATTAAATGACGAAGCACGTCGTTTTATTCCATGAACGATATAGCCTTTTTCTAGTAGAAGCTCGGCTAAGTAAGATCCATCTTGTCCTGTAATGCCAGTGATTAATGCGACTTTAGTCATTGACTATCCTGATTTGTTCTGAAATTTATTAAAAATAACGGCTAAGTATAAACGGAATGATTCTATCATTCAGAACTTAGTATTACTAACACCTCCTAACAATCAAGTTTTAGCTTCATATTTATATAAAAAATAAATAGTTATGATCTATATAAAATTAAAATCAAACTGAAGCCATCACATAAACATGTCGTCTTAATCTGATTTTGCGAAACTCGATTTAGTTATCATGCATGAGGGTAAAGTGTAATCTTCAGTAATTAACTGAGACAAAATTTAAAAATGAATTTAAAAGACACTACAGGCACATCAATGTTTCAACTTAGCAGGACAAGCTAACTTGGAGATTTAGGGTGGCACAGATGCCAGAAATAAAATTTCCCCGCCGTCCTTGGCAGTCTACTCAGATATTTCGTATTGGCATCCATGCCATTAAATATTTTAAAACCAGTGAAATACTAACTCAGTGATGAGTTTCTGATTCTAAGCGTCGCCGCCGAATAAATCTCGTGTATAGATTTTATCTTTCACATCAATGATATCTTCAGTGACGCGATTGGCTAGGATCACATCAGCCTGAGTTTTAAATTGTTGAAGATCATTAACGACTTTTGATCTGAAAAACTCGGCATCCTGAAGTACAGGCTCATAGACGATAACTTCTATACCCTTGGCTTTTATCCGTTTCATCACACCTTGAATAGCGGACGCCCTAAAGTTGTCTGAGCCTGATTTCATGACTAAGCGATAAATACCGACAACTTTGGGGTTTCTGTTGATAATCGAGTTGGCAATAAAGTCTTTTCTCGTGGTATTCGCATCAACAATCGCTTTAATGATGTTATTAGGCACATCTTCGTAATTGGCCAATAATTGCTTAGTGTCTTTTGGCAAACAATAACCACCATAGCCAAATGAAGGATTGTTATAGTGACTACCAATGCGTGGATCTAAACCGACACCTTCGATAATCTGACGTGAGTCCAAACCGTGTGCTTCTGCGTAACTATCAAGCTCATTAAAGTACGCCACCCGCATAGCAAGGTAAGTATTCGAGAATAACTTAATCGCTTCGGCTTCTGTGCTGTCAGTCACCAAAACGGAGACATCCGGTTTAAGCGAGCCTTCAACCAGTAACTTAGCAAAGACTTCAGCCCGCTCACTTTTTTCACCCACCACGATACGTGACGGATATAAATTATCGTAAAGCGCCTTACCTTCTCTTAAAAACTCTGGTGAGAAGAAAATATTATCAACACCAAAACGTTGCTTAATTTCTGCAGTATACCCAACTGGTACAGTAGACTTAATTATCATCACAGCATTAGGATTGATACTTTTTACATCCTGAATAACCGCTTCTACAGACTTTGTATTGAAATAATTGGTATCTGGGTCGTAATCGGTTGGTGTGGCAATGACGACGTAATCAGCATCGTTATAGGCATCCGCTTTATCCAGTGTTGCCCGAAAATCTAGTGTTTTATTTTGTAAAAAATCTTCAATTTCAGCATCAACGATTGGCGATTTTTTGTTATTGAGTAGGTTTACCTTCTCCTCAATAATATCTAAAGCCACGACTTGATGCTTTTGAGCTAATAAGACGGCCAGTGAAAGGCCAACATACCCTGTCCCTGCGATTGCTATTTTCATATTTTTACTCAACTGTAACGGATTTCGCTAAATTTCTCGGTTGATCCACATCAGTGCCTTTGATTAAGGCAACGTGGTAACACAATAACTGCAATAAGATATTGTAAGTAATAGGTGCGGTAATTCGACCGACATTGGTCGTTGCTTTCACTACTTTGAAACTGGTCTCTGAACTGATATCGCTGCGTTCATCTTCAAACACAATCATCTGCCCGCCTCGAGCTTTGACTTCCTGTAAATTGGATTTTAACTTTTCCAATAAATCATCAAGAGGGGCGATAGCAATAACTGGCATGGTTTCATCGATTAAAGCCAAAGGACCATGTTTCAGTTCACCTGCAGGATACGCCTCTGCATGAATATAACTGATTTCTTTTAACTTTAAAGCCCCTTCCAGAGCAATCGGAAACATCGTGCCACGTCCTAGAAATAAAGCATGTTGTTTATCAGCAAATAACTGGGAAATATCACGGATTTCCTCTTCATGTTCGAGGGCCATACGAATCAAATTAGGTAGTTTCTGCAAACCACCTGCGATCATGGATTCACGCTCTTTACTTAATCTTTTTTGGACTTTACCTAAGCTGGTGAGTAGTAAAGCCAGTACAACAAGCTGAGTAGTAAATGATTTGGTTGACGCCACACCGATTTCAGGCCCGGCATGCGTCAGATAAGTCATGTCAGCATCACGTGTCAGACTGCTCTCAGCCACATTACAGATACTCAATGTAGTAATGCCATCAAGATCATGAGCTTTTCTGTAATGATTAATCTGATGCAGTGCAGCCAATGTATCAGCGGTTTCGCCTGATTGACTTATCATTACAAACAACGTGTTATTCAGAATCACCGGATTGCGATAGCGAAACTCACTGGCCACTTCAACCTGACATGGCAAACCGATAATATCTTCCATCCAATATTTGGTGACCATACCTGCGTGATAGCTTGTTCCACAAGCGATGATGTGAATTTGTTCAACCGTTTTAAAGATTTGCTCAGCTTTGGGGCCAAAACTCGATACCAAAACCTGATCCTGTGTGATACGCCCTTCTAACGTGTCAATCACGGCTTGGGGCTGTTCAAAGATCTCTTTGTGCATGTAATGGCGATGCTCACCCAGCTCAACCGATGTAATATTCAGGCTTGACTGTTTAACTGGACGCTCAACTAATTCACCTGTTGCCGCACTATAAATTTCTACCTTGTCCCGGGTTAACTTGGCAACATCACCGTCTTCTAGAAAAATAAAATTCTGTGTAACGGGAAGCAACGCCGAGACGTCCGAAGCAATGAAATGTTCACCAATGCCAATTCCTATGACCAAAGGACTTCCCTTTCTGGCAGCCACTAACATATCAGGATGAGACTTATCCATTACGCCTAGAGCGTATGCCCCATCAAAGACTTTCAGAGAACGCAAAACCGCCTGTAAAAGATCATTATCCTGTTGGAGTTCTGCGTGAATTTCATGAGCAACGACTTCAGTATCGGTTTCAGAAGTAAAGCGATAGCCTTGAGCAAGTTGTTTTCGTTTTAATGATTGATAATTCTCAATAATACCATTATGTACGACCGCCACTTGATTGTTACAAATGTGTGGATGAGCATTATTTTCAGAAGGTATTCCATGCGTTGCCCAACGTGTGTGAGCAATACCGATTCGGCCAGTAAACGGGGCATTTAATTGATCAACTTTATTCTGAAGTTGTTGTATTTTTCCCAAAGATCGTACACGATGCAGTGCGTTGACATCATCAAGCAGCGCCATTCCAGACGAATCATAACCGCGATATTCCAGTCTTCGTAACCCTTCCATCAAGATGGGGCTAACATTCCTTTCAGCGATTCCGCCGACTATTCCACACACTAAATTAAATCCTCTTGAAATACAGCACCAGTATAGTTTAAGTGAGACTCTGGCGATATAAAGAATGCACTTCTAGACATCGTTCCCCAGCCAATCACTTAACTCACATTGAGGAATAAATCCATCAATCGTGTCTAGCAATATAGCTCGTGCTTTTTGACAGTCATCATGTTTGTTAGCGAGTTCCAGTTCTCGAATGATTGTGACCAAAGCTGGCCACTCAATCACACACTCTTCTGCCCGCATTATTTTCTCATGTTCGGTCGCCGATACATTATCACCGATGAGCAATTCTTCATAAAGCTTTTCACCGGGTCTGAGACCAGTATAGGCAATTTCAATATCACCATTTGGGTTATCGTTGTCACGTATGGTGAACCCACTTAAATGGATCATACGTCTGGCTAAATCAACAATCTTGACCGGTTCGCCCATATCGAGCACAAAGACATCACCACCTTTTCCCATGGCGCCAGCTTGAATAACTAAGGCCGCAGCTTCAGGAATTGTCATAAAATAACGGATGATCTCAGGATCAGTTACCGTTACCGGTCCACCTTTGGCAATCTGGTCTCGGAATAATGGCACCACAGATCCCGATGAGCCCAAGACATTACCAAACCTGACCATGGTAAAGCGTGTTTTGTTATACAACGTTTTTGATTCAGCAAAAGCCTGAAGTACTAACTCTGCAAAGCGCTTTGTTGCCCCCATGGTATTGGTTGGACGAACAGCCTTATCTGTTGAGATAAGTACAAAAGTCTCCACCTCGGCATCAATCGCAGCCTGCGCGCAATGCAGTGTGCCAAACACATTATTACGGATACCTTCATTGGTATTTCTCTCGACAATTGGCACATGTTTATAGGCCGCTGCATGATAAATCGTATTCACGCCAAAACGCCGACATACCATCTCAACACGCTGCTGATTGAGCACTGTTCCCAGCATAGAGTAAACAGGAATATCTAAAGCTAATGACGCCAGTTCACGCTCAATTTGATAAAGATTAATTTCACTGGCTTCATAAAGAACCAGACAGGATGGCGATAAATGGATAATTTGCCGACAAAGCTCTGAACCAATAGAACCACCAGCACCGGTCACCATCACCGCTTTATCCGTGATATTTTTGCTTAACAAATTATTAATCGGTGCTACAGGTTCACGACCTAATAAATCAGCGATATCCACTTCCTGAATATCAGAAACTTCCAGGCGTCCTTCTGCAATATCCATCAAATCAGGTAATGTTCTGACGTGGACAGGATAATGCTCCAGCAGTTTTAATATCTCACTTCTGCGACGACGACCCGCCGATGGCATTGCCAGTAAAATGTCTCTGACCTTAAAACGTTCAATCAGCCTGGCAAGCTGGTCAACACCATAAACCGTCATGCCATTAATTTGTTGTCGCCACAATGTTGCGTTGTCGTCAATAAACGCCACGGGACGCATCTGATTACTCAATTTCATCAATGCTGCGGTTTGTGCACCAGCTCGTCCAGCGCCATAAATTAAGACAGGTGGAATATAACGAACGGCATTGAGCTCTTTCCAGAGATGATGATCGCTTTTCACTATCAACCATCTCGCCATCATGCGACTCCCCCCT
>Ga0031687_1013240_pt1 | contig 11589 bp, 16 predicted proteins | sample DeeseametaMP1089_FD_75012 | JGI IMG/M metagenome (GOLD analysis project Ga0031687, IMG submission 75012) | Metatranscriptome of deep ocean microbial communities from South Indian Ocean - MP1089 (Metagenome Metatranscriptome) | ecosystem: Environmental > Aquatic > Marine > Oceanic | place: South...
TTTTTTTAATTCTCATGTTGTTTATCGTTACTCATGCCAGCATTCTCTCTTCTGATACCTCTATCACTTTTTTCAAAATAACTTCATTGGCTTACAGAACGTTCCGCTACCACTTGATACAAAATATATCAAATTCACAGTTTCGGTATATTATAATAGACCCGCTACATTTTAAGAAAAAAATTACTTCATTAGTGAGCTATTACGCTTTCTTTAAAAGATGGTCGCTTCCAAACCCACTTCCTAATGGTCTTTGTAATTTTCCTCCTTTCACACTACATAATATTTAAGGACCTTAACTTATGATCTGGGCTTTTTCCCTTACGACTAAAGACTTTATCACCTATAGTCTGTTTGCTAATAATCCTATTTTTTTTGTATTCTGAGTTTTAGAAAAATAAGTAAGAAATTAATCCCCCGCATTCTCTAGTATACTATAACCCAAAAAAATTAATATATTAACACTCTACTTCAATAGATATCGCGGAAAACCAGCTATTTCCAAGTTTGATTAGCCTTTCACCCCTATCCACAAGTCATCCCAGCATCTTTCCACATACACGGGTTCGGTCCTCCATTACATGTTACTGCAACTTCAACCTGCTCGAGGATAGCTCACTTGGTTTCGGGTTTATTACTAATTACTACACACTTTATTCAAATTCGCTTTCGCTACGCCTACAAAATTAAGCTTGCAATTAATAATAACTCGCTGGCCCATTATGCAAAAGGTACTTTTTAACAATAAAAAATTGCTTAAAATGCTTTTTGTATTCAGTTTCAATATTTCAACGTTTTTTTCAGATGAAAAACTCTTTTCAATCATCCCTTCACAGTACTTGTGCACTATCGATGATTTAAGTATATTTAGCCTTCAAGGGTGGTCCCCTATTATTCATGCAAAATTTCACGTGCTTCGCACTACTCGCAAGACTTTTCAGCAATCAAAGTAAGAGTAAGTTAAATAAAATTTAAGAATACCTAAGTATTCTTAAATCTTAAGGCATACAGGGCTATACCTTCTCTGGCTTATGTTATTATATTCTGCTCTATTAACAACAACTAAAACTATGCTTACTTGGTCTATGGGCTATTTCATTTTCGCTCACCACTACTCACAAAATCTCTATTGAATTCTTTTCCTTTAGCTACTAAGATGTTTCAATTCGCTAAGTAATAATTAGCTTATGCTAACAGTTAACCTATAGATACATGTAGTTCACAGCCAAATAGCAATTACAAACTCAAGCTCCCTACACAATTTCGTAACTATAACGTCTCAATACTTAAATCTCAAGACCTCCACTAAATACATTAATAAGAAAATTATCTAAAGCTTTGAATTATAAGAATTTAATAAAATATAAATACTATATCTATATATATATATATGTAAAATATAGTATACTTTCTACTATATTAGATTAATATAGTTGAGGTAGGCGGATTCGAACCACCGCATCACCGGATCAAAACCGATTGCCTTACCCACTTGGCTATACCTCATGATAAAATATTATTGACTTTTTTTTAGTTCCCTAAAAGTATGTAAAAAAAGCCAACATTATAGTTAAGTTCGGAATGGTTTTAACTGTAAAAAAAAAAACGTTAAACTCTAAATAAAAAAATATTAACAAATAAATTAATTAGAACTAAACTCGTTCTGTATAAAATGATTTAAGATATGATCAACTACTTTTTCATTATCTTTTAACTCATCTTTTAATACTTCTTTAATAGGTAATAAAACTTTCTTTTCACTAACAAAGTTTAATAAACCTTCTTCAAACTTTGATATATCAGATAAAGAAATAGATCTTAAATAACCTCTTACACCACTAAAGATTACTAATACTTGATCTTCAATTGTTAAAGGGCTATACTGATCTTGCTTTAATAATTCAGTTAATTTTTTACCTCTTTCTAATAATTCTTGTGTCTCCACATCTAAAGATGATCCAAATTTTTCAAATGCTTCAACTTCTCTATATTGAGCTAATTCTAATTTCATAGAACCTGCAATATACTTCATACTTTTACACTGAGCAGATGACCCTACACGACTAACTGATAAACCTGCATTAACAGCTGGTCGAATACCTTTATAGAACAAATTAGATTCTAAGAAAATTTGACCATCTGTAATAGAAATAACATTAGTAGGAATATAAGCTGAAACATCATTACCTTGTGTTTCAATAATTGGTAACGCAGTTAAAGAACCACCACCAAAATCTTCATTCATTTTAGCAGCCCTTTCTAATAAACGTGAATGTAAATAGAAAACATCACCTGGATATGCTTCTCTACCCGGTGGACGTCTTAATAATAAACACATCTGTCGATAAGCACTAGCATGCTTACTTAAATCATCATAAATAATCAAAGCATGTCTACCTGAATCTCGAAAGAATTCACCAACTGTTGCCCCTGTAAATGGCGCAATATACTGTGCAGGAGCACCTTCAGAAGCTGTCGCAGTAACTACAACAGCATATTTCATACAGTCAGTCTTCTTTAAAATACTTACAATACGCACGACTGTAGACATTTTTTGACCTACTGCAACGTAAATCGAATATAATTTCTTAGCACCTCTTTTCTCATTAGCACTTTTTTGATTAATAATTGTATCAATTGCAATAGCAGTTTTTCCAGTTTGTCGATCACCAATAATAAGTTCTCGCTGACCTCTTCCTACAGGAATTAAACTATCAATCGCTTTTAGTCCTGTTTGTACAGGTTCATGCACAGATCGTCTAGGAATAATACCAGGTGCTTTTACTTCAATAAGCGCTGTATCTAGTTTTCCTTCTAACTTTCCTAATCCATCTACAGGATTTCCTAGAACATCAATAACACGCCCAAGTAATCCTTCTCCTACTGGTAAGTTTAAAATAGCATTTAATCTTTTAACACTATCACCTTCACGAACTAAACGGTTATCCCCAAAAATAACTGCACCTACTACTCCTGAGCGTAGATTTAAGGCCATACCCCGAACACCACTAGAAAATTCTAACATTTCACCAGCACCTACTTCATCAAGACCATAAATCTCTGCAATACCATCTCCAGTTGTTAAAACCTTCCCTGTTTCATGGAAAAACTCTTGATACTTTAACTCTACGATATTATCTCTTATAATAGAAGAAATTTCCGCCGAAGATAAATTCTTATCCATTTAACCGAAATTAATAATAAAATAAAAGATACAAACTACCTACGAGACCTTTTACAAATCCCCCCCTTTTTTTTTTAATGTAATGAATAAAATATAAAACAAGTATATTTGTAGTAGTAAAACCAATTATACACGTACTTTACTATAGTTTAAAGGCTTTCCTCTTAAAAACGTCAAAGAACCTTTTCTAGCTCCTTTTATTTTCTTAACACCTAACTTTTGTAAAGAAACAATCAAATTCCAACGACTATAAAAAGATAACTCTACAGGAACTCCATTAACAATATTTCTTAACGTATATCGTTCATTATAACCTTTGTAACTTTTTTTCATGCAGATGCCTGTAAATTTACGCACACGCCAAAAACCACTTTTACTTTCATACTGTAGCGAAGCAGTGTCACCAATTGATAATCGATTACTTTCTTTTTTTAATAACTTATAGTTAATTTTTTGTATTATGCCCATACTCAACTTTCATACTATTGAAAACGTCTAATAATATATACAAAGATTTACTTAGTTCGGCACCATTGTAAATCCAAACTGCCAACTTTCTTCTGTGAACACGTAAAATACGTGATTTCAATTCAGAAGAATAAATTAAAGAACCCAATGTATCTAACCTTTTTTGTGTAGAATTACTTTTCTTAGGAGAAACAATAATATCATAATCAATCTTATTCCTTCTTGGTACTAATTTTATTTTTAACTTCATAATTTACAATAAACTATACTAACCTATTACTCTATAATAAACTACCTACTGCTAAAGTATAGCTATAAGTTATAACCATATCTAAAATGAATATAAATAACACATTAAACATACCTGTATAAACAATAATATAAGCTAAACTTCGAGGAATATTTGTCATAAACATCCATTGTCTATAATTCTTAACAAACATTATACTTCTTATTATTCTTAAATAGTAAACCATAGACACAGCACTTACAAACAGTACTATAACAGAAGAAACATACAACCCCTCCCCTATAGCTGAATAAAAGATTAAAAATTTAGAAAAGAATCCACTCAATGGCGGGATTCCAGCTATAGAAAAAATTGAAAATGAAAAAATATACTTCAACAGCGCATTTGATTTTCCAATGTACTTTAAATTCCCTATGTTTTGTATTGATAAAAAATCTAACCTTTGGCTAGATGCCAAAATACAAGCAAATAAATTAACTAGTAATAATACATATATAGTTAAGTAAATTAATATACTTGCGATACCTTCAGATGAAAATGTACTTAAACCTAATAAGATAAATCCTGACTGTGCTATAGCACTGTAACTAATTAACCTCTTTAAACTAGTTTGCGACAAAGCTGCAATGGACCCAATAACAGTAGATAGTATAGAACTATAAAGTATAAATAATTTAATACCTAAACTCTGAAAAACTAAAATCTCTGTAGTAACTTTTACCATCGCAATAAAAATACTAATTTTAGGTATAATAGCAAAAAAAGCTGTCACTATCATAGGTGAACCCTCATAAACATCTGGAACCCATACATGGAATGGTGCACCACCCACCTTAAATAAGAATCCTACAAATAGAAAAAAGAAACCTATATACAAACCATCTAATGATCTCTGATGCAATTCTGCATTAAAAAATAACTGTAAATCTGTAAAATTAATAAGTCCAGTAAATCCATAAATTAAAGAAATACCAAAAATTAAAAAACTAGAAGCTAACCCTCCTAAAATAAAATATTTTACTCCAGCTTCAGTAGAAAAACTTGAATTAGTTTTAAAAGCTGCCATGATATATAAACATAAACCTTGTAGTTCAATACCCAAGTAAGTACTCAAAAAGTCATTTGAACTTATAATCAAATAACTCCCCAAAATACTAATTATAAATAAAATCAATAATTCAAACTCTAATTGTTCTTGATTCTTTATATAACCAAACCAAAGAATAAATAAACTAAACCCACCCAAAGTAACTAAAATATTGACATAATTAATTAACACTGTCTTACTAATACTATAATCAAAACAAAAACCTTCAAAACTATAACCATTAACAATCAACATTCCCACTAGAAACAATAAGCCAACAGACAAAATACCTATTTGTTTGCCTAAGGGTTTTCCAATGCTTAAAGGGTAATTACTAAATAAAACACCAATAGATAAAAGAACTAACGAACCAAGAATCAAAAATAATTCTGGTAAAATAAAGATAAAATCATTAATATGTGAAACCATAACCTTTTTTTTATATACTAAAATAAAATAACTAAATAAAATAACTAAATAAAATAACTAAATAAAATAAATTTACTTACGACGTGGCTTTTTAAACCGTATACCATTATGTGGAATAGGCAATTTATGTACTAACTGCATAACTCTTACTCTATTTGACATAAACCCTCGCAAAGCACTTTTAGTAAATGTATCATACAAACCATGTATATGTAAAATACATCTATAATGCCCTCTACGAACAAATTCCCTACCAAATCGACGACCTACTAACTCCGCCGTATTAGGTGTATCTCGCTTAGGACCTTTTTTACCAATTTTACCACCGGACAATTGATATAATACTTCCCCATTAATTTTAGTAAGAGTCAAAAACATATTATTATTAGATCGGTAAATATGACAAACTTGACCAACTTTAACTCTATAACGCCGTTTCTTTTGACCCGACTTATGTACCAATCTTTCTCTATTTGGATTAACCCGGCTTAAACCTAACGGAGTTCTTTGAGAAAACCTAGAAGAAGAACGACTAAAATTTTTATTATGATACTTCTCCTCTTTAGACACAACATTACGTCTTATTCCCCCCGATCTTCTATTATTTTGACGAAACTTTTTTTCAGGTGGACTAACCGAAGAAGTATCGGCAAACTCTTCTTTATAAACTCTTTTTTTTCTTCTCTTATCGTTATGTTTAACTTTACCGGAATTATCATAAATATTTTTAAAATCATCTTTTTTACTAGTAGAGTATCTCTTTTTTAAAAACGAATCTACAGATAGTAACCTATTCCTAAAAAAATTATAAAATAACATAATTCTTCAATATTTAATCTTAATAAAAACTAATTATTCTTTTTTTTTGCAATTTTTGCATTATTTTTAGTATTTTGACCATTTACAGGTAAACTCTGTAAATGTCTAATACCTTGATAACAACGTATTTTTTTTTTTAATCTAATCCTATCTTTCTTAAATCGCAGTGCTTCCGAAGGTTGCATTTGTTTGCTAATCCTAAATTTGCTAACTTTTTTTTTATGATCGTTATTTAAATTTGTTTCTGAAGAATTGGGATTAATCCCAATCAAATAACAAAAATAGGAAGCTCCTTTATAAGAAACCCCATAAGACAAACTAATTCTATGTACTGCACTTAACTTTTTAGTTCTTTGATTTTTTAAACTTCTCATTACTTCTGTTTACCTACTTTCAAACTGATCTTTTCTCCTTCAAATAAAATACCTTTACCTTTATAAGAATCTGGTTTTCGCTGCAGTCTTATCAAATTAGCAAAATTGTGTACTTGATTCTTATCAATACCAAAAATGAAAAAACGTCTTTTAAAACCCACGATATGAAGACCTTTTGGTATGCTCATTTTAACGTAATGACTGTGACCAGCTTTAATTAAAATATAATCATTAATCTTTAAGAATCTAAATCCTAAACCAATCAAATTAAGACGAACAAAATAACCATAATTAACCGTATGGTTATAATTTATAAAATAATTTTTCAAAGCTTGAAAACTTTGCTTTGATTTAATGAATAATTTGTTATCAATATAATCTATGTCTGTTCCGTTAAAATTTTTTGAAACACTACCCCATAACCCTTTTACCACTACTCTTTTCAATTCAGGGTCAATACTTAAATTTCCTTTTTTACTTCTTAAAATAATATGGTCCATCAATCTTATTAATACTCTAAATATATGTATATAATCTATATAAATGAAAACCTAAGTAACCAATTTAAAAATTACTTCACCAAATTTATCAATATTATAGTATTCCCCCACTAAAAATAAACCTTCTGAAGTACTAACAACATGAGGATACTTAAGATTTAATATATTAATATTTTTCTTATTTATAAATATTCTTTTAGATTTCTTTGATACTAACTTTATCATCCGAAAAGACGACCTATTCCCAACATATCTAAAAAAAATAATAATAAAAGGTGCCTTCAAGGTATAAGATTTTATATAACCATTAGATTCTAATAACTTTACTAAATTCAAATTAAACTTAGTTAATCGAACTTTAACATAACTGTGCCTTAGGTGCAAACAAGAGTTTACACGCGACAAGAAATCATTCAACTCATCCATATCAAAAAAATATTCTACCAACTACTTTTACAAACACCATATAATTTACCACTACTAGCTAATTCTTTAAAAACATGCCTAGAAATTTTAAAATCTCTTAAAATACCCCTACTTCTGTAGGAATAAATACAAAAATTATGTATTTGACTACAATGACTAGAATATTTTCTTAGATTATAACTTGCATTAACTCTCCAAACCTTTGGAAGAAAAACATTTCGTTTTAATAATTTTTGTACCGTATTCTTATCTTCTATTTTAAAAAAGTAATTTCGCCGTGCAAAATCTTTATTTTTACTGTACCTCATTCTTGACTTTAAACAACTTTATATAAACGTAACAAATCTACTAAACAAAAAGAATTACCTTTAAAGAGCAACCTCAAAACTATCTCCGTGTCTAAATTTACAATTTCCTGACCATAAAAAAGGGACCAATTAATGAAAGAATAACCAAAAATACCATTAGAAATCTTTACTTTCTCTATGAAACCTTGCAGTCTAACATTAGTAGGGATAGCAGTGCATCTTAAATACTCTAAAAAATTATACATACTAAACTTTCTTAATGTTACTTTATTAGTAACTGAATAATATTTTGTAGATCCTACATACCCACTTTTACTTTGAGATATGTGAGGTTTTTGCCCTGTAATGTTTTCTAAGAAATAATGACATTTTAAAATGTCCTGTGACATAAATGAACTATACTTGTCGAAACTTGTAAAACAAATAACTTCATTTAAGCTGACTTTATCATTAGAAAATTTTTTTTGGCAACACCACCTTCGAATCGTACTTAAATAAACCATACAAAATTAACAAACTCTACTTAAATATTAAAAATAAATTTTTTTTCTTAAACGCTAACTGTAGCCATTGATAGGATTTTCAAAAAACCTTTTAAACGCAATTCTAACATCACAGGAGATAATAACCGTGTTCCAATAGGAATATCCTTTGTATTAACTACTACACTAGAATTATCAACAAAACTAACACCAACACCAGTTTTGCGGTTTTTTACTTTTTTAACGCTCGTCACAACACAACGAACTAAATCTCCTTTTTTTATCTTTTTATTAGGCTGCGCAGATTTAACCGAACCTAAAAAAACATCCCCAGCATAACCTACTTTACTAGAAGACCTTTTATATAATCGAACACACTCTACCTCTTTTGCACCTGAATTATCAATAACTTTAACTCGTGTACCCGTAATGACCATAACCAAAACAATAAACTATAAAAAAATATTATAACTTTTAAAAATAATGATATAAAATAAAGAAAAAGAAATAAGCAATCCTTATGTCTTATAACAAATAAATTCTGTTTTAAAAGGTAAACGCTTACCTGCCTGATCACAAGCTTCTTTAGCCAGTTTATGATTCAACTGATCGCCACCTAATTCAAATAATATAGTACCTATTTTTACAATACCAACAGAATGTGAATAAGACCCTTTACCTTTACCCATACGAACCTCCGCCGGCTTTTTCGTAACTGGTAAATTAACATCAAATTTAATCCATAAAACACCGGACTTCTTTATGACCTTTTTAATAGATCTTCTAGCAGATTCAAGCTGACTAGAAGATAATCTAGAACCTTCTAAGGCTCGAAGACCGTATTGGCCATGCATAAGACCAATTCTTTTATAATCTAATACATGCGGCTTTGCCCGCACTTTATGTATTTTTCTATATTTGAAATTATGTACTCTCATAATTACTTAATTAACCCCATAATTCAACCACACTTTCAAACCACATTTACCATACTTCAAAATAACATGGCCTTCTGAATAATCTATATTAGATGACAGTTTAGAAAAAGGAACACTACCAGCTTTAAAACTGTAATGACTAGCTCGTTGTTTTCGGGTAAAGCGACCAGATAAATCAATTCTGTAACCCTGTAACCCTCTAACATCCTTTAAACTACGTTGCAAAGATCCTGTGATCTCACCTAAATTAAAACCTTGTAAAAACTTAACTTCAATATATTGAATAATCAAATTAGCTGTAAATTTTCCATTATCCAAATACACAAAATTTATTTTACAAGGTTTTTGATAAAGCGTACTTACGAAATTTATGATCATAGACTCCAATAAGATTAAACGATTATTGAATAATTCCTCATCAACATTAGGTAACTCATCGATATAATCCGCGTCGTACAAATGAATATCAACTTCAATAACATCTTTTGATACCTTTACAATAGCTTCATCAAATAGAATAAGCAAAACTTTACTAACGCTATTTTTTAAATAAAACGAATTACAAATATTCACTAAATACTTTTGTAACTCTAATTTATTATAACTACAATTTAAATCGAAACTGCTGCCAAATTTCCAATTATTTTGTATACCAAGTCTAATACCTTTAGCTTGTACTAATCGACCCATAATATCCTATACTATAAAAAAAATATTAACGTTTCTTTTTTTGTTTCTTTGTTCGCTTTACATGTATTCGATTTCCAGTCAATTTAGTAAACCGAAAATCTCTATAATAATAACCTATCATAGATTCATCTACATATAAACTAAAATATTCTTTACCATTAAATACGACGAAAGTATTACCAATATCTTCAATCATAATACGAAGACCCGGTTTGTTTATTAATCTTAATATACTAAATTTTTTATCTTTAATCTTTGTTAACATAGCTTTTTACAAAATAAATTCATACTATAAAACATTTACAACCTTATAAGCAAATATCTTTACAAAATTACTTAATGACGCTTTTTTTTTCTCGTTTTCGGACCTTTAGCAATCCTACCCCAAGCCGTACAAGGTACCTTACCCCCATTAGTTCTACCTCCATGCGGATGGTCTACAGGGTTCATAGCTATACCACGCACAATAGGGCGTTTACCTTTCCAACGATTGACCCCAGCTTTCTTAAGAGATTCTAATTTATGATGCTCGTTACTAACTTCACCTATGCTACAAAAATTTTTTAAAGATACAAGAATCAATAAACCAGAGGGTAATCTTAAAAGACCCGTAGTTTTATATTTTTTCATTAAAATAGCTTTAGTACCCGCACTTCTAGCAATACTACCACCTTTTAAAAAATTAGATTCCACATTGTATACCGAACTTCCTACTTTTACACAATATAAAGGACAACTAATACCTACTCTACTATAATCACGATGTTCCGGTGTTTCACTTCTATAAACAGTAATAAAATTATCTACTTTTACAGAAGGTAATAACATATAACTAACAATACCATTAGTATATCCAACTAACCCAATATGACCAGACCTATAAGAATCACGAACTGTACTTAATAGCTTACCCTTAACATTAGGTAAAAATCTAAAGAAATCAACATTCTTATAAATCACTTTTTTTCCTCCTCCTCTATGTCTTGATGTTATACTTTGACGTCCTCTTCCATAAACTTTATGAAAACCGTAATTTAGTTTATTTAACATAACTTTTTTTTTTAATAATTATAAATACTTAATAAACGCTCTGTTGGCCAACGCTTGTTGATAAAGCTTTTCTTTTTTATTCAAAGTTTTACCTCTATTATTAAAAATTGCACGACACTCTTTAACCATATTGTGTCGTAAAGAACCTGCTTTTCTACCACAACTAGTGCTAATGAGCCATTTTACAGCAAAATTGTACGATTTTGAAGGATACAAATACACAGGAATTCTATAGGTTGCTCCCCCAACTTTTTTTCTTTTTAAAAAGACTAATGGAGCTATTCTTTTCATTGTTTTTTCTAAAAAATCTAACCCACTAACCTTTCTTCTACCTTTTATAGTTTTAACTAACAAAAATACATCTTTCTCTCTACTTATTTTCTTACCTCTATAATTAAGATTATTGATAAGCTTGACAATAGCTACTTTATTAACCTTTTTTAACCCCATATTTAGACCTTCTATTTTTCCTACCAAAAGTTTCATACTGATTAAAATCTAATTTACCTCTAACAACTTTATACCTAACACCAGGTAAGTCATTAGCTCTACCTCCTCTAATAATAACACTAGAATGTTCTTGT
>Ga0031687_1015649_pt1 | contig 11166 bp, 11 predicted proteins | sample DeeseametaMP1089_FD_75012 | JGI IMG/M metagenome (GOLD analysis project Ga0031687, IMG submission 75012) | Metatranscriptome of deep ocean microbial communities from South Indian Ocean - MP1089 (Metagenome Metatranscriptome) | ecosystem: Environmental > Aquatic > Marine > Oceanic | place: South...
AAAAAATTCGAAAAACTGACTCGCCATTTTGATCACATGACCAATGTTCATGTTGTGTTATCAGTAGAAAAACAAAGGCAGAAAGCGGAAGCGACTGTTCATGTCAGCGGCGCAGACTTGTTCGCCTCAGATGAAAATGAAAACATGTATTCTGCTATTGAGAATCTGGTTGCCAAGCTGGACCGTCAAATCATTAAACACAAAGATAAAATCACCGATCATCATCAGTCAGTCGGTGCCGAAATGAAGCACAACGTCAACTAATAAGAGATTCTTTTTTATGCTAATTGCCGCATTATTGGTTAACGCTGACAGTATCAGCTTTCATGACAATGCTACGAGCAAAAAGAAAGTACTGGAAAACTTAAGTCAGAAGTTAGCCAGTAATACGAATGCGACAACAGCAGAAAAAATATTTCAGGTGTTATTAGAACGAGAAAGACTAGGCAGTACAGGTCTGGGCAAGGGCGTGGCTATACCTCACGCCCGAGTCCCCGGACTGACTCATACCATCGCCGCTATGCTCACACTCGAAACACCCGTTCCTTTTGAATCCGTTGACAACCAACCTATCGATATTGCTTTTGGTTTACTCGTGCCTGAAGAAGATACCGACCATCACCTACAACATTTGTCACGCCTCGTGACTTTATTTCGCGATCCGGAAATCTGCCAGAAACTGCGCAATGCAAATAGCGCAGAACAGATTTTTGAGTTACTGCTCTCCATCGACGAAGATTAATCGTGCCTCAAACTAGCCAACACCTCTCACTTCATGGAGTGATGGTCTGTGTTGATGGTTTAGGTGTTCTCATCAAAGGCCCACCAGGCATAGGCAAAAGCAGTCTGGCTCTTCAACTGATTAGTGAAGGTCATCAATTTGTTGCTGATGATGTGGTTGATATTCATCGTCACAAACATGAATTGATAGCGACTGCACCGTCCATACTGAAAGATCTCCTCAATACAAGAGAGCTCGGCACAATCAATATCAGGCAACATTTTGGCAGCGCGCACGTGCTGGATACCTGCCCATTACACTTTCAGCTAAACCTGCATGAGACATTAAAGCAAGAGAGTCAACTTGAAGGAAACCAGAGTAAGGAACGGATTCTGGACATAGCCGCACCAACGCTACACCTGTCATTATCAAATCCATCCTCGTTCAGTGTACGGTTGCTGACCTGGTTAAAAATGCAAAGAATGACAAATAATGCGAATGAACAGCTAAAATACCGGCAACAACAGCAAATTCAGCAATGAGCATTTCACATTAACTTGATGACATGTCATATATCTATTACATTCATTATCGTTTAAAGACAGAGGCTGAGCCAATTTGTCTATCTACAGCCATGGCTGTTTTTATAGAGAACTAATATGACCGTAGGCGTTTTACTCGTTTCGCACAATAACATCGGTACAGAGCTCATCAATACCGCTCGTCAAATGTTATCTTGCTGCCCTCTTCCAACGAAAGTCATTTCTATCGAAACCAAAGATAACCCGGAAGCCATTCGATTAGAAATGGATGAAGACTTAAAAAAACTTGATCAAGGTCACGGTATTCTCATACTGACTGACATGTTCGGTTCAACGCCTAGTAATATAGCGTGCGCCGTATCTGATAGAACAGATATCCGGGTGGTCTCGGGTCTCAATCTTCCTATGTTGATACGTGTTTTAAATTACCCAGCCCTTAATTTAGAAGAGCTCGAAATAAAAGCGTTAAGTGGTGGACAAGAGGGCGTAGTTCGCTGTCATCACACAGGCTACTCAAGAAAATGATGACAAAAACATTCACAATAATTAATAAACTGGGGTTGCATGCCAGAGCCGCAGCTAAATTCGTCACAACGGCATCAGCTCACCAAGCCGACATTACCGTCTCAAGAGAAAACAGAACGGTGAATGGAAAAAGTATTATGGGTGTGATGATGCTGGCAGCCGCAAAAGGCTCTGAAATTACAGTCACTGCAGAAGGTGAAGATGCAGAACAGGCATTAGCCTCCCTAGATGCCTTGGTAAATGATTATTTTGGAGAAGGTGAATGACACTTGAGTTGCAAGGTATTGGCGTCTCTCGTGGCATTGCTATGGGTCGTGCCCATATTCTTTTTCATAATCAACCAGATGTTCGTGAATATCTCATACCGGCTTTTGCTATTGAACAGGAAGTGGATCGTTTTCTTGATGCCATTGATCAAGCAAAACAACAATTAAAATCCATTCGTAATCATATTCCAGCGAATGCCCCAGCTGATGTCACTTCCTTTATCGATACACACCTATTGATGTTAAGTGACTCTTCGCTGAACAAAATTCCGGTCGATATGATCCGTCAGCGCCGTTGTAATGCCGAATGGGCCTTACAATTGCAGCGTGACGCCTTGATCAATGTCTTTAATGAAATGGATGATCCTTATCTGCGTACGCGGCGTGATGATGTGGATCATGTGGTCAACCGTATTCATCGTATTCTGGCAGATCAAGAAGTTGCTGATCACGAAATTCCTGATGGCCGACTCAAGGGCCACATCATTATCGCCGAAGATCTGACCCCGGCAGATACCGTACTGATGCAACATCAGGGAATTGTGGCTTTTGTTACTGAACATGGTGGCGCCACCTCTCACACAACTATCTTAGCGAGAAGTTTAGGTATTCCGGCCATCGTAGGGGTTGAGTCAGTCCGACGCTATGTACAGGATAACGAACCGCTGATTGTCGATGGCGAGACAGGTGTGATGCTATTGGGGGCAGATGAACGCACCCAATTTGAATATGAAGGCAGATTGATTGCTTTCCGTGAGCATATATCTTCGCTCAGTCGATATAAATCTCAACCCACTAAAACACGTGATGGCAAATCCGTCACGCTGTTAGCTAATGCCGAATTGCCGGAAGATGTCACCACTATTAGTAGTGCCGGCGCTCAAGGTATTGGGCTTTACCGTACTGAGTTCTTATACATGAACCGGTTGTCCCCTCCTGAGGAGGAAGAGCAATTGTCGGCATACCGTGATGTGGTTGAAGGTATGAATAATCAACCTGTAACCATCAGAACATTCGATCTGGGCGCAGATAAAACAGTCGATGGTGGACGCAACTTGAACCAGACGGTTGTGACCAATCCGGCACTGGGCATGCGTGCGATTCGTCTATGTTTGACTCAACCAACCATGTTTCGTACCCAATTAAGAGCCATTTTGCGCGCCTCGGCTTATGGCAAAATCAAAATCATGTTCCCAATGATTTCCACCTTGAATGAGTTAGTTCAAGCCAAAAACATGCTGGAGCAATGTAAACAGGAATTAGATAAAGAGCATCTGGAATACGATCATCATATTCAGGTAGGCGCTATGATTGAGGTGCCAGCGAGTGCAGTCTGTGCCGAAATTTTCGCACAGCATGTCGACTTTCTCTCGATTGGTACCAATGATCTCATCCAATATACACTTGCCATCGACCGTATAGATGATCACGTCAACTACCTTTACGACCCGCTGCACCCTGCCGTATTACGACTAATCTATATGACGCTGCAAGCGGGTAAACAGCACAATGTCGATGTATCCATGTGTGGTGAAATGGCTGGCGATCCACGCTATACCAGACTCTTACTTGCCATGGGCTTGGAAAACTTCAGTATGCATCCCAATGCAATACTTGAAGTGAAACAGGTGATCAATGAAACCAATTTGAGTGAATTACCACTCAATACATTGGATATTATGAATACAACGGATCCCTTAGCCCTTGATTTGTTATTAGAAAATATTAATGGCCCCAACCACTAAGTTAGAAGGTAATAAACATTAGCATGGCTGTAATGAATGATTTTGATAGGAAAAAATCTCACTAAAACAGAGTATTTCAGTAGCCACGAGCTATCTCACGCTATCCAGTAAAGGCTAAGCAAGCTAAAATAAAGCCTAATCACAATCCTAAACACCTCCACCGTTGAGAACTGGATATGTCTGAGCTGGACCACGACCACGCCCTTAATCAATCAATCAATGCTTTATCCGATGCATTGCAAAGCGGACGTTTTGTCAGAATGCGTCGTTTACTGGCGGGCCTGCATCCGGCAGAAACAGCTCATTTACTTGAATCTTTACCACCTAACGAAAGAAAAATCTGCTGGCCCCTGATTAATCCCGATCTGCGTGGTGAGGTTCTATCCTATATTGGTGAAGAAGTCCGTACCGATCTGATGACGGATATGGACACGGCCGATCTCATCAATGCCACCGAAGACCTTGATACAGACGATATCGCCGATATTCTGCAGGATCTCCCCGATCATGTTGTGCATGAAATATTACGTGCGATGGACATTCAACACAGGCGTCGTGTTGAAGCCGTTTTAGCCTATGACGAAGATAGCGCCGGTGGTTTGATGAACACCGACGTCACCACCGTCCGGACGGATATCACCTTAGAAGTCGTTTTACGTTATTTACGTATGCTCGGTGAGTTACCGGAAAATACCGACAGCTTATACGTGGTTGACCACAATGATCACTACCTTGGCACGTTAAGACTCTCTCAGGTAGTCAGTCGAAGTCGCTCATTATTGGTCAGTGAAGTCATGTCACATCAGGTGGATCCTATTCCAGCGAATATGACTGATCGTGATGTGGCAAGACGATTTGAAAAACATGACCTGATTTCTGCACCAGTGGTAGATAAAGATAACCGTCTACTTGGTCGTATCACCATTGATGACGTTGTAGACGTTATTCGCGATGAAGCAGAGCACTCCATGTTAAGCATGGCGGGCTTAGGCGAAGATGAAGATACTTTCGCAACAGTGAAAAAAAGTGTTAATCGCCGCTCCATCTGGCTTGCTGTTAACTTAATTACGGCTTTTCTTGCCTCATGGGTGATTGGCCTGTTTGAAACAACTATCCAAAAACAAGTCGCGCTGGCTGTCCTGATGCCAATCGTGGCCAGTATGGGAGGTATAGCCGGTAGTCAAACATTGACACTCGTTATTCGCTCAATGGCATTAGGTCAGTTGAACAGCAAAAATGAACGCTGGCTGTTGCGCAAAGAAATGTTAGTAGGCGCCACCAATGGTTTGATATGGGCGACGGCTATCGCAGTCGTGACTGTGATCTGGTTTAATAGCCTGTCTTTGGGTCTGCTTATAGGGAGCGCCATCGTTATTAATTTAGTCGCAGCCGCACTAGCTGGGGTCACCATACCACTGGGGCTGAAGCGAATTGGTATCGATCCGGCTCTGTCTGGCAGTGTTTTGCTAACGACAGTTACAGACGTTGTTGGCTTTGTCGCCTTTTTAGGCTTTGCCAAGTTATTTATTGTTTAACCTTAATGCCAATCGGAATGAGATATGTCAGGTAATACCTTTGGAAAACTCTTCACTGTGACCACATTTGGTGAGAGTCATGGACAAGCTTTGGGATGTATCGTAGATGGTTGTCCACCAGGACTTGAACTCACAGAAGCGGATCTCCAAAGAGATTTAGACCGTCGGCGCCCTGGTAAATCGCGCCATGAAACACAACGCCGTGAGCCTGACCAAGTTAAGATTCTATCTGGTGTATTTGAAGGCAAAACAACAGGTACACCTATTGGAATGTTGATTGAAAACGTTGATCAACGCTCCAAAGATTACGGCAACATCATGCATCAGTTCAGACCAGCACATGCGGATTACACTTATCACCAAAAATACGGCGTGCGTGATTATCGTGGCGGTGGTCGTTCTTCAGCACGAGAAACCGCCATGCGTGTCGCTGCCGGCGGTATTGCCAAAAAATACCTTCGAGAACGTTATGGTATTGAAATACAGGCGTATTTATCACAACTGGGACCGATAAAAGTCGATACATTAGACTGGTCACATGTTGAAAAAAGTGCCTTTTTTTCACCTGATCCAGATAAAGAATCTGAACTCGAAACCTATATGGATGCCCTACGTAAAGAAGGCAACTCAGTTGGAGCCAGAATTAATGTTGTGGCTCGTCATGTTCCTGTTGGTCTGGGCGAACCCATATTTGATCGTATTGATGCCGATATCGCCCATGCGATGATGAGTATCAATGCAGTGAAGGGCGTTGAGATCGGCGCTGGCTTTGATGCGGTTACTCAAAAAGGAACTGAACATCGAGATGAAATCACGGCTGATGGGTTTCTCAGTAATCATGCAGGTGGCACCTTAGGTGGCATCACCAGCGGTCAGGATTTACTTGTCAGTATTGCTTTAAAGCCAACTTCTAGTTTACGTTTGCCTGGTCGTAGTATTGATACACAAGGAAATGCGATTGAAGTTGTGACGAAAGGTCGCCATGATCCTTGCGTCGGTATTCGAGCCACGCCTATTGCAGAAGCAATGTTGGCACTAGTTCTGATGGATCACGTTTTACGTCATCGTGCACAAAATATGGATGTCGTAACTGATACGCCGATCATTCCAGGCCAAGCATAAATCGTTCAGGTGCCTTTATCCCAATTGCCATACTGGCGCCTGTCCGGCTTTTACTTCTTCTATTTTGCCTGTCTGGGGATCTTAGTCCCCTACTGGAGTCTATATCTAAAATGGGAAGGATTTAGTCCGAGTCAAATTGGTGAGCTGACAGCCATCTTGATGGGCTCAAGAATTATCGCACCCAATATTTGGGGATGGATAGCAGACCATTACGATCGCCGAATGCGTATTGTAAGGCTCGCTAGCTTTGCCACCATCATCGTATTTTCGGCTATATTCATCGAGCAATCATACCTCGCCGTAGCCATAATTTTGATGCTATTCAGCTTCTTCTGGAATGCATCGTTACCCCAGGTTGAAGTCACCACACTGCAACACCTCGGTGAAGATAGTCATTATTACAGTAAAGTGCGTTTATGGGGGTCAATTGGCTTTATTACCATTGTCGTGATTTTAGGCAATTTACTAGAGCATTTTGAACCTGACATTGTTCCTACAGCGCTGTTCTTCAGTATCATTGGTATCTGGTTATTTAGCCTTACAGTACCGGAATCAGCAAAGACCGCTCATCACCAAACAACGTCGTTAAGAACCTTATTAAAAAGACCCAGCGTGATTGCTTTTTTGCTGGTTTGCTTATTGATGCAAGCAAGTCATGGCCCCTACTACACCTTCTATACCATTTACCTTGAGCAGTATGATTACAGTAGCAGCTTGATTGGACAATTATGGGCGCTCGGTGTTTTAGCTGAAGTGGCCATATTTCTGGTGATGCATCGTTGGCTTCCCAAGTTCGGACTCCGTAATGTCTTCATGGCTAGCCTCTTACTTACGACACTGCGTTGGCTCTTGATAGCCCTCTTTCCGCAAAACCTTACTGTGCTAATTCTCGCTCAATTATTACATGCTGCAAGTTATGGTAGTTTTCATGCATCTGCGATTGCCTGGGTTCATCGGCATTTCACAGGACCGACACAAGGAAGAGGACAAGCCTTATATAGCAGTGCCAGCTTTGGTGCCGGTGGTGTGATTGGCAGCTTATTCAGCGGTTATATGTGGGATAGCCCTGGCGCCATATGGACATTTTTAATTGCTAGCATGTTTAGCTTCTTAGGGTTCGTTCTTGCCTATAGATGGCTGAAAGAATCTGATCGCATTCAAGCAGGTGAATGATTTAAGCTGATATTTATCGGGATTTCTGCTTTCTTTCATCGGAAACAATACATATACTTACAAGCTGGGAATTTAACGTAACACAGATAGCAGGTACGTCCGTTGTCTCCTGATCAGGTGAAGTATGCATTTCTCGATTAAGAAAGGGCTAGATTTGCCCATCTCGGGGAAACCCGAACAAACTATCTACGATGGCAATAAAGTCAATTCAGTAGCCATATTGGGTAATGAATATGTAGGTATGAAACCTACGATGATGGTGGAAGAAGGCCAGAAAGTTAAACTCGGACAGCCATTATTCACTGATAAAAAGAACCCAGGTGTTCAATTTACCTCCCCCGGAGCAGGCATCGTAAAAGCCATCAATCGTGGTGCGAAACGAGCATTACAATCAGTGGTAATTGAGTTAGAGGGTGATGATGAAATCACTTTCGAACAATATGATGCTAACAATCTCGATAATCTAAAGCGTGCAGATATCACAAAAAACTTGATTGACTCAGGTTTATGGCTAGCATTCCGCACACGTCCATACAGCCGCTCCCCAGCTGTTGAAGCTGTCCCTGATGCGATTTTTGTCACGGCCATTGATACCAACCCTCTTGCCGCTGATCCCAGTATTATCATTAGCGAATATGCTGAAGAGTTTAAACATGGTTTAACGATTCTCAGTCAACTGACAGAAGGAAAAGTCTATGTCTGCCAGGCTCCAGACACAGCCCTTCCAGTCAATCAAAAAAATAATATCGAAGTTCATACTTTTTCTGGTCCCCACCCAGCAGGTTTAGCGGGTACACACATTCATTTCCTTGAACCGGTCAGCGCTAGCAAATCAGTGTGGACTATCGGTTATCAAGATGTCATCGCCATTGGTAAGCTTTTCACAACTGGACGCCTCTGGGTTGAGCGCGTTGTTTCTTTTGCCGGACCACTGGTAAACAAGCCTCGCCTAATTCGCACACGTCTGGGCGCTAGCACCCAGGACTTAGTGTTTGGTGAAGTTCAGAATATTCAGTCTCGTATCATTTCTGGTTCTGTGTTGCATGGCCATACGGCTAACAACTGGGCAGCCTATCTAGGCCGTTTTCATAATCAAATCTCAGTGATTGCTGAAAGTGTTGAGCGTGAGTTACTCGGTTGGATTCGTCCCGGTGGTAAAGGCAAATTTTCTTCGCTTAATGTTTTCTTTTCGAGCATTTTTCGTCAAAAAGATGTCCCTTTAACGACATCACAAAATGGCAGTCCCCGTGCGATGGTTCCAGTAGGTGTTTTTGAACGAGTCATGCCACTGGATATTTTGCCGACACAGTTACTGCGCTCTTTGCTGGTTAAAGACACTGATACAGCACAACAGCTGGGCTGTTTGGAACTCGACGAAGAAGATTTGTCATTATGTTCCTTTGTCTGTTCAGGTAAATATGACTATGGCCCAGCACTTAGAACGAATTTGACACAAATTGAGATAGAAGGATAGTTGATGGCACGCTTAAGACGTTTTCTTGATCGTATCGAGCCACAATTTCAGAAAGGCGGCCCATACGAAAAGTATTTCGCGTTATATGAGATGGTGGATACGTTTATTTATTCACCCGCTGATGTAACAAGAGGCTCTCCTCACGTCCGTGATGCTATCGATCTCAAGCGGGTAATGAGCTATGTTGTTGTAGCCACGTTCCCTGTGTTGTTATTGATGCTCTGGAATACAGGTTTTCAAGCCAACAACGCAATTACACAGATGGGCATGACAGACTTAGATGGCTGGCGTAATTGGATAATGAGCTCGTTAGGCATTGCCTACGATCCCAATAGTCTATTCGCTAATATGTTCCACGGGCTGCTTTACTTTTTACCCATGTACATCACCACACTCGTTGCTGGGGGTGTTTTTGAGGTCATCTTTGCAGCAGTCAGGAATCATGAAGTCAATGAAGGTTTCTTAGTCAGTTCCATGCTGTACACCCTCACACTTCCACCTTCAACACCGTTATGGATGGTCGCACTCGGTATCATTTTTGGTGTCGTTTTGGGTAAAGAAGTGTTTGGTGGTACGGGTAAAAACTTCCTCAACCCCGCATTAACAGGCCGTGCATTCCTGTACTTTGCCTATCCTGCAGCTATGTCAGGTGACGCAGTATGGACTGCAGTCGATGGCTATACTGGTGCGACCCCATTAGCACTAGCAGCATCAGGTGGCATCGATGCTGTTGAGTCAGCAGGCTATAGCTGGTCTCAAACCTTCTTTGGCATTATGCCTGGCTCATTAGGGGAAACATCAACTCTCGCGATTTTGATCGGTGCTGCTTTTCTCATCTATACCCGTGTAGCAAATTTTAGGATTATTCTCGGCGTATTTTTGGGTATGTTTGCTACAACCCTATTATTTAATCTAATAGGCAGTGATACAAACCCTATGTTTAGTGTACCGTGGTACTGGCATTTAACGATGGGCGGCCTTGCTTTTGGTATGGTCTTTATGGCGACAGACCCTGTCTCAGCGGCAATGACAAATAAAGGCCGATGGATATATGGGGCATTGATTGGTTTTATGGCGATTATGATTCGTGTCGTGAACCCAGCCTTCCCAGAAGGTATTATGCTGGCCATATTATTTGGCAATATTTTCGCCCCCCTGATCGACTATTTTGTTGTTCAGGCCAATATCAAACGCAGATTGAAGCGAAGTTAACATCATGGCTGAAACTATTACAAAAAAAGGATTATTAGGTGGGTTATTAAATTTGCCTAATGATGATCCGAAAAAAACACTCTTTATCGCTATTCTGTTATGTCTGGTTTGTTCAGTCCTGGTATCTACAGCGGCCGTATACTTACGGCCGATACAAGACGATAATAAGAAAGCTGACATCAAAAAGAATATTCTTGCTGTCACAGGCTTAAATGATCAGTCTGGTAGCGTTGATGAATTGTTCAGTCAGTTTGAAGTGAAATTGATTGATCTAGATACAGGTAATTATGCTGACAGGGATATCGATCCCGTTAGTTATGACCAACGTGCGGCATCAGCTGACCCGCAAATGAGCATTAATATTGATGACAAGGATGATATTGCCGGCATTGGTCGTCGCGCTAAGTACGCACCTGTATATATTCTGAAAGATGGTGACAATATTCAACAAGTTGTGCTGCCTGTTCACGGCTATGGTTTATGGTCAACGTTATATGGCTTTTTAGCTCTGGAGAGTGACTTCAACACTATTCGTGGTTTACGCTTCTATCAACATGCTGAAACACCCGGTCTTGGCGGTGAAGTTGACAACCCTAAATGGCGCGCTCAATGGATTGGCAAGAAAGTTTTTGATGAAGAAGGTAATGTAGAAATACGCGTCATTCGTGGGCATGTTGAGCCTAGTACACCTGATGCAGAATATAAAGTTGATGGCTTATCTGGTGCGACATTGACCAGTAATGGTGTCACCAACCTTCTACAATTCTGGTTAGGTGACCAAGGTTTTGGACCTTACCTGAAAAACATGCATTCGGAATTGGGGAAATAACTTATGGCAAGCCAAGCAAAAA
>Ga0031687_1112630_pt1 | contig 11103 bp, 7 predicted proteins | sample DeeseametaMP1089_FD_75012 | JGI IMG/M metagenome (GOLD analysis project Ga0031687, IMG submission 75012) | Metatranscriptome of deep ocean microbial communities from South Indian Ocean - MP1089 (Metagenome Metatranscriptome) | ecosystem: Environmental > Aquatic > Marine > Oceanic | place: South...
GTAATTTATAAACATGGAGAAGAATAATGAATAAATTGGTAAATGCTGTGTTGCTATTAGCAGCACTTTCGATTGGAACAGTTGTTCATGCTTCAGAACCCTATACGCTAAATGCAGGTGACATGTTAAGCATTTCAGTTTGGAATGAAGATGCTTTGCAGAAAGAAGTCGTTATTCTTCCCGATGGTACTATTTCGTTTCCCTTAGCTGGCCAAATAAACGCTAAAGATAAAACGGTAGTTGATGTAGAAAACGAACTTAAAGAAAAACTTTCAGAATACATCTCGGATCCGGTCGTTAACGTTACTGTCAATCAGGTTTCAGGTAATACTATTCATATCCTTGGGAAAGTGCTCACTCCAGGATCTTTTGGTATGAGTCAACCACTTGATGCAATGCAGGCATTGAGTCTCGCTGGGGGCCTGACGACATACGCAAAAGAAAATGACATTATTATTCTCCGCAGGGATGGAACTAAACAACAAATCATCCCCGTTTATTATGCTGATATTAAACAAGGTAAATCACTTCAATCTAACGTGCTGCTTGAAAGCGGTGATGTCATTATTATTCCTTAATTGGAAATGATAATGATGAACACCAAAATGGAGCCAGCATGAAAATTAACGTTATTACGGCGATATTAGCAACAGCGTTGTTTCATTCAAATATAGCCAGAGCGGCCGAATATATTATAGGCGCTGATTTTTCTCCAACATTCAGTTACGAGGATAATATCCAGTTGCAAGAGGATGAAGAGGGGAGTTTTGCAACTAAAATCACTCCTACATTGTTACTCTCACGCTCAGTTGAAAATGCATCAATCAATTTGAATACGGGTTATCGCGTAGAACGCTATGCCAGCTTGCCGGATTTGGATCGGCAAGACCCCTTTGCAAATATATCGGGTAGTTACAATACCGAACGTAGTAGTTATGGAATTACTGCCGGTTACGCTGAGCGAGCGCAACGTTCCATTGCTGATGAAGACACGGGTGATTTTTCTTCCAATGCAACGGTAACAACTAAGTCATTGGCTCCAACTTATCAATATCAATTTACTGAACGTGATTTTGCCTATACCAGCTTTAATTATAGAGAAAGTACCTACGACACGAGCCGATTTAGTGATAATGAATCTATGTCATTTACAGGGGGCTGGCGTAGAAATCTCTCTGAACGTTTGACTGGAGGTCTGGCACTTACATATTCAGAGTATGAATCCGAATCAGAGTTTATTGAATCTGAATATGACAGTTACAATTTAAGCGTAACTAGTACTTATATGATAAGTGAAAACTGGTCATTTTCTGGACAGGTGGGGTACCGAACAACAGATAGTGAAACACAATCCCTACAGGGGGGGCCTCTACAATCAGAAAGAAGTGCAGGTTCGTTATTTAATTTTTCGACAAACTACCTTGGTGAACTAAATACGTTATCCTTTTCGGTATCCCGATCGCTTAATCCTTCCGGTGAAGGTGTTGTGAACGAAACTGATCGGATAGCTTTTAATTGGAACAGAAATCTTGCCGAAACCTTGTCATTTTCAATTAACACCACCTATCAAGAATCGCAGTCTGCCGATGATTTAAGTAATAATGAAAGAGAATATTTTATCTTCTCGCCAGCGCTCAACTGGCAATTACAAAGAAACCTAGCCCTAAAGATGGGGTATCAGTATCGCCAGCAAAAAGGCACCAGTTTCCGTGGATTCGATACAATTGATGACAAAGTCGACAGTAATAGTGTTTTCCTCACGGTAAACTATGACTGGGATGGTCTGCGATATTCGCGCTAATTTTAAGAGTAAATAATGGAAGAAGAAGTCAAAAGCCTACGGGATTACCTGGATATCCTGTGGAGACGTAAATACTGGATTGTTATTCCAGCTGTAGTTCTAATGATAGGAACGGTAGTATTCACATACTCATTGCCAGAGAGCTTTAAATCCCAGGGTTTGATTTTGATCGAATCCCAGGAAATCCCTCAAGATCTGATTCGCACCACCGTGACCAGTTATGCGGATCAGCGCATTGAAGTTATTAAACAACGGCTTCTCACCACCAATCGGATTATGCAGATTGTTGAAAAACATAATCTCTATCCAGAACAAAGAAAAAACTCACCGATTACAGCCCCAATTGTTGAGTTATTTAAAAACAATGTCAGCGTAGATATTATTCAGGCAAATGTCACTGACCCTGCCAGTGGCCGAGCTAAAAGGGCCAGCATCGCTTTTACTGTCTCTTTTATGGATCAGTCACCACAAAAGGCACAACAGGTAGCCAATGAGCTGGTCACCGAGTTTTTAAATGAAAATGCCAAAGCCAGAACCGATCGTGCCGAAGACACTACCCAGTTCTTAAAACTGGAAGGTGACCGAATGCAGAAAGAAATTCAGCAAACAGAAAAAGAAATTGCCGAATTTCGAGATCAATACAGTGACAGTCTTCCCGATATGCTCGATTACAATCTGACCACGGTTCAGAATATCCAGGAAGAAATTTCGTCAATACAAAACCAAATCATGGTGCAAAGCGATCAGATGACCACTATGGGGTTGCAGCTTTCGATGATTCCAAAGCAAGCCACGGGTACGACGAGCAATGCTTCAGGCCAACCCTCTGCACCGATGGTGGCTTTACAAGAGTTGCGAGCTCAATACCGTTCGATGCAAAGTAAATATTCCGCTAATCATCCTGACTTACAACGTGTAAAACGGGAAATAGATGCTCTTGAGGCAGAAGTTGGTGTCAATGCATCTCCTCGTGAAGAAGTTGAAATGCAATTGACTTCTGCCAGAAGTAATTTGCAAACACTTAAACAGCGTTATGCTGCAGAGCATCCTGATGTGAAAGCAGCAGAAGCAGAAATTACCCGCCTGGAACAACGTCTAGCGGATCTGCCTGAAGAGAATACTCAAACACTAACAGCTAGTGGTTCTACTAATCCAGTATATATAGAAGTCAGCGCTAAAATTGATGCAACAGAACGTGAGATTGGTCGTTTGCGTGAAAGGCAAGCAGATCTGCGTGAAAAACTGGCAGAGTATGAAAACCGTGTTTACCAAACCAATCAGGTGCAGCGTGCTTATCAGGATCTGACCCGTGATCGTGAAAATAAACTGGCTAAATATCAAGAGCTAAGAGCCAAACAATTAGAAGCAGAATTGGCACAAACACTCGAAACTGAAAACAAGGGCGAAAACTTTACATTGATCGAACCGCCCCAAGTTTCCAATACCGCTGAAAAACCAAATCGTAAAAAACTCATGGCAATGGGGTTTGTTGGTTCAGTAGGGACTGGAGTAGGACTGGCAATTTTGGTTGAAATGTTATTTGGTGGGGTGCGTGGCTATACTCAAATTTCAAGAATTGTCGGCAAGCCACCTATCGTTGTTATCCCACTTATTAAAACCGACCATGAAAAACGCCGTAAGAGACGAATCATTTATAGTTTGATCGTTTTAGGAATTATCCTCGGGCTAGCTGCAGTCATATTGTTCCATTTCTTTGTAATGAACCTGGAAGTATTATGGTTCAAAGTACTGAATAAGCTGAGCTTGCTGTAACAACAGTATCACCAATTAATACGGTAGTTTAATTATGGATAGAATTCAGAAAGCGCTTGAAAAAGCCAAGTTACGGCATGCTCAAAAACCTGAGCCCATCAGAGTAGAACCAACAAAAGCTGAGGATAGTGTTTCACAAGCCGAAGATCCACTGGCTGCTCCCATTGAGTCGATATCTTATTCTCAGACCAAAGTGGTTAACGTTCCAAATCATCAGCTTGAACGCAAGCGTATCATTGCCGGTTTCTACAATAATCCACAATCAGCCGTGTTCAGAATGTTACGGACACAGGTACTGAAAAAAATGCGCAGTAATCGCTGGCAAACGCTGGCAGTTACCTCTCCAACAGCTGGAGAAGGTAAATCAGTTGTGGCAGCCAATCTTGCTATGGCAATTGCCATGGAGCTCAATCAAACCGTGTTACTGGTAGATATGGACTTGCGTAATCCGAGTATCAGCAATTATTTTGGTCTCAATGCACAGGTGGGCCTCAAAGATTATCTGTCGGGTGATTTAAAACTCTCAGAGGTTTTAATCAACCCAGGTATCAAACGATTGGTTATATTACCGGGCGTCGGCAGAGCAGAAGATTCTGCTGAATTGCTGTCAAGCCCAAAAATGGCGAGTCTGGTGGCGGATATTAAATCTCAGTATGATTCTCGCGTCATTATTTTCGATGTCCCACCTGTTTTGCAAACCGATGATGTGTCGCTTGCAGCAAGCTACTTTGACAGTACATTGCTTGTACTCGAAGATGGTAAGAATACAGAATCGAATATCACAAAATCTTTACAGATGCTTGAAGGATCACACCTGCTTGGTACAGTGGTAAATAAATCTGCCAGTCCCCCCGAACATCAAAACTATTAATCTATGTATACAGAACATTTTGGTCTTACGCATAAGCCCTTTAACCTGGTACCCGATCCTCAGTTTCTCTACATGAGCCCAAACCATAAAAAAGCACTCACAATGCTGGAATATGGTTTGATGAGTCATGCTGGATTCACGGTGGTGACAGGCGAAATTGGCGCAGGTAAAACAACGCTTATACGGGCTTTGCTTGGAAAGATTGATGATGATTGTGTTATTGGTCTTATTAATAACACGCATGAATCATTTGGTGAGTTGATGGTATGGGTACTGGATTCGCTTGAAATAGAGTCCAATGCGACAGACAACGCTGGCCGTTATCGCGATTACATTAACTTTGTTGTTGAGCAGCATGCTCAGGGTAGACGGGTAGTATTAATTGTCGATGAAGCGCAAAACCTTTCAGTTCAGGCATTAGAAGAATTACGGCTTTTATCCAATGTAAATATCGACTCAGATATTTTCCTACAGCTAGTCTTAACCGGTCAGCCTGAATTAATCGAAAAACTTAATCGGCAAGAGCTTGTGCAATTCGCCCAACGCATTGGGGTAGAGTTTCACCTTAAAGCACTCAGTTACCCAGAAACCCAAAACTACATCGAATACCGACTGGAAGTAGCTGGAGCTAAACAAAAAATATTCAGCAATGAAGCCTGTGCCGTAATTTACTGTTATAGCGAAGGAATCCCCAGACGTATTAATAACCTGTGTGATTTTGCTTTGGTTTATGCCTTTGCTGATGATAAAACAGAAATTGATGTCGCATTAATACAAGATATGATGCGTGACAAAAAGTCCTCTCGTATTGTAGAGACCAAGACTTCAGAAAACCCTGATGTAAAACGTGTTAAAAGCTGGTTGTTGGAGCAGCATAATATTCAGATTGTTTGATACATCCCCCCCAATTGTATTGATAAAACCATGTTGTTCTATTTTGTGATAAGCATCACGATTCACTACTAGCTAAATGATTATATTAAATCATCTCCACAATAGAGGAGATAATGCCATCAAGATAACAAAACCCTTTAAAAATCCTCTGCCCCCCAGAGGATTTTTGGCCCGGCGGTAACGTCGGGCTTTTTTGATCCTTACCTGCTCAATATTATCAAGTTGAAATCTGGCATAGTGGTGTATAAAGGTTCATAGCTACTGAACTCAGAATAGGCTGATTAGCTTGGCAGTTTATTCCTGTGTATATATTCCCCTAAATCATTAATGGTTTAACGTAATAGGTGTGCCAAAAAAACTAAAAAAAGTATCTAAACTATAACTTGATAAATTTGAAGGGATATTTGAATTCATAAATTAAAATAGTTTATGGGCTGTTAGAATACATGGATGAGTAAACAACAATCACAGATTAAACTAAGCTAACTTTCTTCTTAAAACAGTACGCTGGTCACAAGTTGGAGCATTATATCAGTCGTTTTGTTAAGTCCCTCAGATATTTAGATAAAACAAGCTGTTGGGAAAATAATATAAAGAATATGATTGCTCCACAAATAGTCATGAGGTAACCGCAATGTATAACAGTCTAAAAATGTCCCTGAGCTTTATTATCCTTTTCATTTTCTCATTAGGTGCAGTTCAGGCGGACTGTATTGTGACGACCAAAAATTTCTCTAAATCATCGAGAGTAATTTATGTCAATCCCACTAATGGCAGTGATCAGCTGGCCAAAATTTACAATTATAATCTTGGTAATCAGCGAAACCCGTATGATCCAAAAAGAATTGTTGCTTTTCAGAACCTAGATGAGGCGCTTGCGACACGTAACACTCGAAATGGTGATCTCGTGCTGATTAAAACAGGACGTATCTGGACAAGGTATGATGATTGGTCTAAAAACAAATCTTCAGAATTTAATAAACAAAGTGCCCAAGCTAGTGGTTATTCCCAAAGACAATGTCAGGGTGAAAATCTGACATGGGTGCCATCTGCAGTTACTGACACACAATCTGCTGACACTGCACCAACACCAACTACAGAGTTTGCTCGCACCAATGATATAACTGTTGCCAACACAGAAATTGTTAGATCCACAAACACAACGCCCGACCAAGTTACCACAACTCAACAAAGCCCGACTTCACAAACTACCTCAAGAAGAAGCTCCGGTGGTGCTAGCTCTGGAGCTGATTCTCTTTCTACTTCAGATAACATATTACCCTTAGAACAAAGCGAAACCACTTCATACAGTAGAGGTTCGAACACATCTCTTTCACAAAACACTATAACTGAGACCCCATTACGGGGCGAAGTGATTGCAGATCTTGATCCAAGCATTACGGATGAGGTTGTCGATGTGCCTCCTATAAGTGGAAGCGAACAGGATATCGTTGAACCTATTTATGTACCTGAATGTAGTGCTGAAGCGGCATGGGGAAATAAGGTTAAAAAATATCCTCAAGATAGTAAAGGTTGGTCAATAATTAAACCAGATAGTGAAACGCGTATTGTTTATGTCAGCTCAACATCGGGTAGCGATAATTATGCAAGATATTACCTCAGCTCAGAAATATCCGATCCATTTAATCCACCAAGCAACATAAATGCTTATAGAACTCTTGAACAAGCCTATGCTCAACTAAGAGATAAGAAGCCTGATTGGATTCTCCTCAAAAGAGGAGATCGCTACGAGTTGCAAGATGCACTTGGGCTGAAATCAGGTAAGTCACAAAATGCACAAATGGTTATTAGTAGCTATGGAGATAAGAATCTCCCTAGACCATTAGTTGATTCATATACTTCATCAGCTTTTTCAGGAAAAAAAGTAAGGAGCTTTATTACTATTTCTGGGATTGAATTTTATGCTAGTGGTCGAGATCCTGATTCGGATAGGTTTGTGGGGTGGGATAAAGTTGGCTCAGCTTCAGGAGTCTCATATGTTGCAGGTGGAGATTCCTATGGGATTCATATCGAAAATAACCGATTTAGCTTTTATAGTGGTGGTATTGGCATGCAGGGGCACGCAGGGGAAATTAAGGATATTGTTATAAGAAGAAATCAGGTGCTTAACTCATATAGTACAACTGCACATTCCCAAGGATTATATTTATCCAAATTGAATGGGGCATTAATAGAAGAAAATTTTCTTGATCATAACGGTTGGTATCAGCAAAGACCATCAAATGTGGGTTTGAATACAAAAAGTTATGGCTATGCGACTTTCTTTAACCATAACGTCTACATACAAAATAGCTCAAATTTATTAATTCGTAAAAATCTATCCTCTAGATCATCAAGTATTGGGATGAAGTTTACCTCGAACTCGGATAATACAACCAAAGTTAATACAGTTAATTCTCGTAATATTATGCTTGATGGAAACTTAATTGTTGAAGGTGAGGTTGGGTTTTCTATAGGTGGGAATACAGATTTTAATAATGGATTCCGCTGGGATAACATAAAAGTATTAAATAATGTTTTGAGTAATATAGGACGTACAAAACCAACGAATAGAAACCTTAGCTTTAATATTGAAGCGAATGATTGGGAGGCAGGTAGTATATGTCATAATTCGATTGTTGATAGGGATGATAAAACAATGAATAATAATTATGGTATCGATGTAAAAGGACATATTGGTGGTTTGAATATATCAGATAACCAGATAATTAACTTTGGTTTAGAAGAAGAAGCGTATAGTGAACATGATCGTGTCAAAAGTAAAAATAACAGATATATCCCTTTAATTGAGAATGTGAATTACTTAGATAATTATGTAAGAAGTAAAGGGCATAAAGATTATGTAACTTATATCAATTCAGTGAGGGATAGGCTAAGAAAGAACTCTCACGATTACTATAACGTTGATGAAGCTATTGATTACATAGAACTACAGGCAAATTATTAATTTATTAGGATGTCCTCTCATATGAAAGTTTTAATTCTAGCGGAACAGTGTAATCCGGAGTGGGCATCATTACCATATTTTAGTTATCAACTGGCATTGGCAACATCTAAAAAAATTGATGTTGTTTTGGTTACACATATACGAGGTCAAAGAGGGATTGAAAATAACTTAACTGGGAATAATCTTGAAGTAATTTATATTGATAACGAATTTATTGCCAAGCCATTATATATTTTGGGTCAGCTATTAAAAAAAATTAAGCTCGGAGGTTTAATGACAAATATGGCATTAAAATACCCTCCGTATATTATGTTTGAATATTTAGCATATAAAAAATTAAAAAAAAGATTAAGTTACGGTGAGTTTGATTTAATTCATCGTATTTCACCTGTTTCCCCTACACTACCAAGTCCTTTTGCGAAATGGAGTGATAAACCATTTATTTATGGGCCTTTAAATGGAGCTTTACCCTGGCCGAAAGAGGCTAAAGACGCTGCGGGAAAGGAGCGCGAATTAATTTCGTTTATTCGAGATGTTTATAAGATATTTCCCTATTATCAGGCAAGCTTTAAATACTCCGCGCGGATATTGGCCGCATTTGAACATGTTAAAAGTGATATTCCCAATAAATATCACAATAAAGTTATTAAATATGATGAGCTTGGGGTGAGTAGTGATTCGTACAAGCCTTTGGGTGTAGAAAAAAAATCTGAAAAATGCCGTTTTTTATTTGTTGGTAGACTGGTTCCCTATAAAAGTGCTGATATAGCAATTAAAGCCTTTGCTGAAAGCCCTCTCTTAAGTCAATGTCATGAATTGATAATTGTAGGTGATGGACCTGAATTTTCTTATTTGAAGTCACTTATTAATACTTATAACGCATCTAATAGTATCGAGTTGATTGGTTGGAAATCACAACTTGAAGTTGCTGAAATAATGCAAGAGTCTGATGTTTTTGTATTTCCAACTTTAAGAGAAGTTGGTGGGAATGTGATTATTGAGGCCTTATCGTCAGGACTACCATGCATCGTACCAAATTATGGCGGACCTAGTGAGTTGGTGGATGAGGACTGTGGCTTTAAAGTTCCCTTATGTGATAAAGAAGAATTTATTCTCAATTATCGGACTATTATGGAAAAATTAGCAAATGATAAGCCTTTACGTATGAAGCTTTCCAAAGCTGCTAGACAGAAAGTATTAGATAAATATGATTGGAATGTTAAAGCGGAAAAGCTAATTGATATTTATCGGTCAGTCTTATCAGAGCTTAAACTGAGTTAATTTTAATACATTTTTACCTCCCCCCAAGCCTGCTTCGATTTATAGAAATATTATTTTAAGCGAACCCGTTAATCAGTATTTAAAATCAAACAGAGTAGGTTGTGAGAAATCTACACTTTTTGCATCACAATGCCTGACAAAAATACTGATGACTATAAGCAGTAATTGATTAGAAGATGATTTTATTTTCAGCCTATATTTATAACATTTGAATAAAATACAACAAATATAATCGCTAGAATAATTACTGGAAAATCAATTATTGGTTGCCAAACCTTAATTTTATTTGCTAAAAAGGCGTTCAATGGATATAGAATCCAACCTACTGTAGTGTAACCAATTATAATCCCCATTATACCATTAAGATAATTGCCTAAAGATATAGCAGTAATCTGTATTATTAGTTGAACTATTAATATCAGAGTTATATATGAGGAGCGACCTTTGGCAAGCATTACATTCTGATAGGTAAGCGATAAGATACCCACAAGAGCCCCTAATGGTAAAATCTGGATCATCCAGGTTGCGTCAGCATAACGCTCATCATAAAGAATATTTATCAGATAAGAGCCTAAAACTATCAATACAATTGAGAGTAACCATGTACCGGATATCATAATAAGACGTGTTTTAATCAATACTTTGTAAAGCCTTGTATCGTTTCCTTGACGTATAATTTCAGAGTAGGAAGGAAAAAGTACTTTGCTACTAAGCTTCTGAATAAGATTTTGTGAAAACATTGTGAACATCGCTGCAATAGAATATACACCTAACATTGCAGCATCCATATAATAGCCCAATAATAAACGATCAATTTGTAAAGTAAAAAAAGTAAGAGCTGTGCTAAATAAAATCCATTTACCGAATGTAAATAGTTGTTTAGCAGATTCTTTATCAAAATAAATTTGATTTCGAAAATTATCTTGTAGCCATAAATGGGTCATAACCATTTTAAAAAGTGAACTTATTATTCCACCAGCTATTAATCCCCAAACAGTAGGGGATATCAATACCCAAGCTATCATTACTACGACTGCAAGTAGTTGAGTAACAAAATTTAGAATTGTAATTTTTTTCAGCATTAGCTTGCGGTTCGAGGTTGCTAATGCTGTAGAATTAAATCCTGAGATCACTGCAACCAATCCAGCAACTGGTATTAATGTTGAAAGAGATGGTTCATCAAATATATTGGCATAGGTCGATGCTCCTAAGCATGCAAGTACCCAAATACAGAAACCGCGAAAAATTTGCATTGTCCATGCGGTATTCAGGAAAGTTGATTCTTCCCCGCGTTTATTTTGAATAATACTTTGTCCTATTCCAATATCAGAAAACATCCCAATGCCCTGCACAAAAATCGTGACGAGCATCATTAAACCAAATGCTTCTGGAAAAAGTAGCTTAGCGAGAATTACATTACTAACTAGCCGTAAGAGTTGACCCGCTCCATATCCACTTAAAGTCCATATAGAGCCATTTACCGCTTTACTTTTTAAATTATCTGTTAATTTGACC
>Ga0031687_1116685_pt1 | contig 11069 bp, 21 predicted proteins | sample DeeseametaMP1089_FD_75012 | JGI IMG/M metagenome (GOLD analysis project Ga0031687, IMG submission 75012) | Metatranscriptome of deep ocean microbial communities from South Indian Ocean - MP1089 (Metagenome Metatranscriptome) | ecosystem: Environmental > Aquatic > Marine > Oceanic | place: South...
CTGTATTTATCAAAACATAAATATAAGTCCCAATCATAGAAAAGTTAGATTATTTCTTTGGTTCGCAGGAATTATAAAATTCAGTTTTGCAAAGATAATAGTGTCTTTGTGTTAGGCTTATATGATAAATTTTTAGGGTATGTTACAACCTAAGAGAACAAAATTCAGAAAGAGACAGAAAGGGAGAGTGAAGGGCATCGCTGGGCGAGGTCATGAAATCGCTTTCGGTAGTTTTGCAATCAAGTCTTTAGAGATTGGTTGGATTACTTCAAGACAAATAGAGGCATCTCGTATTGCTATCACGAGGGCTATGAAAAGAGAGGGTCAGGTTTGGATTAGGATTTTCCCAGACAAGCCGATTACCAAGAAGCCAGCCGAGGTTAGGATGGGTAAAGGTAAGGGTTCTCCAGAATATTGGGTTGCTCCCGTTAAGCCTGGTACAATTCTTTTCGAGTCAGATGGCGTAGATTTAGAGTTGGCTAGAGAGTCTTTAAGATTGGCATCGCAAAAGCTGCCTGTAAAGACCAAGTTTGTAGTAAGAAGAGATTATGTGGGATAATAGACCGGTTGGTCTTCAAACGTTTTTATGATGAAAGCATCAGAGTTAAAGCAAAAAAGTACTGAAGAGTTGAAGGATGCAATCCTTTCGGCTGAGGTGAGTTTACGTAATTTGCGTTTTGCCCATACGGTTACGCCAATTGAAAATCCTAACCGCATTAAACATGCTAAGAAGGATATTGCCAGAATGAAGACAGAATTGCACGTAAGAGTGTTGGCAGAAGTGAAAGAGAAAGTAGATGCAAAAGAATTGACCCTTGAGAATGCTTCTGAATATTTGCAGAAAAATAAATTCTCTGGCTCAGTGAATGTAGCTAAAGTGAAAAAGATTATTGGCAATTCCGTTAAATAAGTTGCAAGATGGAAGAAAATAACAGAAGTTCAAGAAAAGAAAGAGTAGGAGTTGTTGTAAGTAATAAAATGCAGAAATCAATTACTGTTTCTGTAGAAAGAAAACTGAAGCACCCCATTTACGGTAAATTCACTAAGCTCTCCAAAAAATTCATGGCTCACGATGAGAACCAAGAATGTAATATTGGAGATACTGTGAAAATCATGGAGACTCGACCTTTGAGCAAGAGCAAGCGTTGGAGATTGGTTGAGATTCTTGAGAGGGCTAAGTAAAAGTTATCGTCAGTAGGCCTAGTGTTAGAATAGGCTAAAAATACAGAAAAATGATACAGCAAGAGTCAAGATTAAGTGTTGCAGATAACAGCGGAGCAAAAGAAGTTTTGTGTATCCGCGTACTTGGAGGTACTGGAAAAAGGTACGCTACCATAGGTGATAAGATTGTGGTAACTGTAAAGTCTGCGCTTTCATCAAGCAGCATGAAAAAAGGTACCATCTCTAAGGCAGTTGTAGTAAGAACTAAGAAAGAGATTAGAAGGAAAGACGGTTCTTATATCAGATTCGAAGATAATGCAGCGGTTCTATTAGGGACTAATAATGAGCCTAGGGGCACTCGTATTTTTGGCCCAGTTGCCAGAGAGTTGAGAGAAAAGCAATTTATGAAAATAGTTTCCCTAGCTCCTGAAGTTTTATAATGCTATGAAAAAGAACGTTGAAGTAAAAAAGCACGCTAAGTTTCACATCAGGAAAGGTGATAAAGTGAAGGTGATTTCTGGAAACCACAAAGGGGCAGAAGGAGAAGTGAAGCAGATGCTGAGAAACAAGCAGAGAGCCATTGTAGATGGCGTGAATATGGTAACCAAACATGTGAAGCCTAGTGCAGAAAGCCCTGAAGGTGGAATCAAAAAGGTTGAAGCAGGTATTCATATTAGCAACCTAATGTTAGTAGACCCTAAAACAGGAGAACCTACTAAAATAGGAAGACGCAAAGATGAAAACGGCAAGTTGAGAAGGTATTCTAGAAAAACTAATGAGTTTATAGACTAATGGCTATTCCAAGATTAAAAAAACAGTACCAAGAGGAAGTTCTCCCTGCTTTAATGGAGAAGTTTGGCTTCAAATCTGTAATGCAAGCACCTAGTTTATTGAAAATTTCAGTAAATAGAGGTATTGGAGAAGCAGTAGCCGACAAAAAGTTAGTAGATATTGGTGTAGATGAATTGAGTGCTATTACAGGTCAGAAGGCAGTAGCTACTATTGCTAAAAAATCTGTATCTAACTTTAAGTTGAGAGAAGGAATGCCAATCGGAGCAAGAGTAACTTTGAGAGGTGAGAGAATGTATGAATTCCTAGACAGGCTAATCAATGTTTCTCTCCCTAGAGTTAGAGACTTCAAAGGTGTAAGCGAAAAAAGCTTTGACGGAAGAGGAAACTACACATTAGGTGTAAAGGAGCAAATCATCTTCCCTGAAATCTCGATTGATAAAATTAAGAAAATGTCTGGTATGGACATAACATTCGTAACCTCTACTGATAATGACGAAGAGGCCTATGAATTGCTTAAATTGTTCGGAATGCCTTTCAAAAATAAAAATACTAATCAATAGTTATGGCAAGAGAAGCAGTAAAAGCTCGTGAAAGAAAAAGGCAAAGAATGGTTGCCAAATACGCTCAGAAAAGAGCGGAGTTAAAAGCCGCAGGAGATTATGAGGCCTTAGATAAATTGCCGAAGAATGCTTCGCCTGTAAGGTTGCATAATAGATGTAAATTGACAGGACGTCCGAGAGGTTATATGAGACGTTTCGGAATCTCAAGGGTTGCTTTTAGAAAGTTGGCGTCTGAGGGTAAAATCCCTGGTGTAACAAAAGCTAGCTGGTAATTTCCCGCTACAACCTGTATTAAGATTTGGGTATTGATGTGAATTTAGCCACTAGATGGCATAAAATATAGAGATAATGACAGATCCAATAGCTGATTACTTGACAAGGCTTAGAAATGCCATCAAGGCAAATCATAGGATAGTTGAAGTGCCTGCTTCTAATATCAAGAAGCAAATGACAAAAGTTTTGTATGACAAAGGCTTTATCCAAGGTTATAAATTTGAAAGCGGAAGCGTTCAAGGAATAATCAAGATTGCTTTAAAGTACAATCCAGCAACTAAAGTTCCTGCAATGATTAGCCTTGAGCGAGTCAGTAAGCCTGGTTTGCGTAAATATGCAAAAGCTACTGAGCTTCCTAAGGTATTGAACGGACTTGGTGTAGCAATCCTTTCTACTTCTAAGGGTGTAATGACCGACAAAGAAGCAAGGGAAGAAAATATTGGCGGAGAAGTACTTTGCCATATATACTAAAATATTAAGATTCAACTGATGCAGGTAGGCAACTACCGTAATCATAACGAATAGAATTATGTCAAGAATAGGAAAACAGCCCGTGGCAATACCTTCAGGAGTTACTGTAGATATTAAAGACGGACTAATTACCGTGAAAGGCTCTAAAGGAACGCTCACTCAAGAAATCTTAGGAGATATTGTAGTAAAGCAGGAAGAGGGTCAGGTTGTTGTTGAAAGACCAACCGAACAGAAAAGGCACAAAGCTTTACATGGCTTATACAGGTCTCTTATCAACAATATGGTTGAAGGAGTATCTAATGGATATAAAAAAGAATTGGAGTTGGTCGGTGTTGGTTACAAAGCAACTAACAAAGGCAACTTATTAGAGTTGAACTTAGGTTATTCTCATAATATTTACTTCCAAGTTCCTGAAGAAATATCAGTAGCTACTGAGACATTGAAGGGTAAAAATCCTAAAATAAGCTTAGAAAGCGCAGATAAGCAATTGATAGGCCACGTAGCGGCAAAAATCAAGTCATTGCGTAAGGTAGAACCATACAAAGGGAAAGGTATTCGTTTTGTGGGTGAGTTTATCAGAAGAAAAGCGGGTAAGACTGCTAAGAAATAATTTTTGTCAGGTAGGGAAAATATTGTTGATACGATGGCTACTAAGAAAGATTTAAGACGACTAAAGATAAAAAAGAGTATCAGAAGAAATGTTTTTGGTACGGCTAATCGTCCGAGAATGACCATTTTTAGAAGTAATACTACACTTTACGTTCAGTTAGTGGATGATTTGAAAGGAGCAACACTCGTGAGTGCAAACTCAAAGGAGTTTTCTGATAAGAAATCTACTAACAAAGAAGTTGCAGGAGAGCTAGGAAAGAAAGTGGCGGAAAAGGCGAAGGCAGCGGGTATCGAAAGCGTAGTTTTTGATAGAAATGGCTATTTATACCACGGTAAAGTAAAAGCATTGGCTGAAGGTGCAAGAGAAGGTGGTTTGAAATTTTAAGATTTAAAAACTATTGAACTGATGAAAAAAGAAAGTCAGGAAGGCAAAAAAGTAAAAGCAAGCGAAATTGACTTGACCGAAAGAGTTGTAGCCATTAAGCGTGTAGCTAAAGTGGTTAAAGGCGGTAGAAGATTTAGCTTTTCAGCCATTGTAGTAGTAGGAAATGGTAAAGGAGTTGTAGGGTATGGATTGGGTAAAGCGAATGAAGTTACCAATGCAATTACTAAAGGAATAGATGATGCCAAGAAAAACTTGGTGAACGTTCCTCTACTCCACGGAACTATTCCTCACGAGATGAATGGTAAGTATGGAGGCGGTAGAGTTCTAATTAAACCTGCTGCTCCTGGTACTGGTGTTATTGCCGGTGGTGCAATGAGAGCTGTATTAGAATCTGCTGGCGTAACGGACGTATTGGCAAAATCTAAAGGTTCTTCTAACCCTCATAATGTTGTAAAAGCTACATTTGATGCACTCTTGAAATTAAGAGATCCATTGATGGTTTCTAAACAAAGAGGAGTCAAACTAGATAAAATATTCAACGGATAAGTTCAACACTTATCGTAATTTTGATAGATATGTCTAAGATTCGCATTAAACAGGTGAGAAGTACAATCAAGAAAACGCAAGTTCAGAAACGTACTATTGAAGCACTTGGATTGGGGAAAATCAATAAAGTAGTAGAAAAAGAAGCTACTCCCCAGATATTAGGAATGGTTAATAGAGTGAATCACCTTGTAGAGGTTGAAGAACTTTAGTATATTTGCAGGAATTTTCATTCAGGTAGGTTTTAGCAAGAAATTAAGATGAAATTACATACATTAAAACCAGCTTTAGGCTCAACAAAATCTCGCAAGCGTATTGGTAGAGGTCAAGGCTCTGGCAAAGGCGGAACGAGTACTAGAGGGCACAAAGGTGCTAAGTCTAGATCTGGTTATTCACAGAAAGAAGGCTTTGAAGGAGGCCAAATGCCACTTCAAAGACGTGTACCAAAGTTTGGATTTAAAAATCCTTTCAGAGTAGCCTATAAAGGTGTGAATCTTTATCAGATAGAAGAAGTATGTGAAAAACATAATCTTACTGATATTACACCTGAGGTAATGGAGCAGTATGGTCTAGCTACTAAGAAAGAAAAAATCAAAATTTTAGGAAGTGGCGAATTGAAAACAAAGGTGTCTGTTTCAGCTCATCGATTTTCAAAATCTGCTAAATCTGCAATAGAATCTCTAGGAGGTACAGTTACGGAACTATAATTATGAAGAAATTCATTCAAATATTTAGAGATATACTCTCAATCGAAGAACTTCGAAACAGAATTTTTTACACGATAGGATTCCTATTTGTATTTCGTTTGGGGTGCTTCATTTTACTTCCAGGAGTTGATTCAGAACAGTTGGTGAATGGAGGTGGAGTTTTTAATTTCCTGAATAATATTTTAGGTGGCGCATTTAACAGAGCTTCAATATTTGCTCTTGGTATTATGCCTTATATTTCCGCCTCTATTGTTATTCAACTTTTGACTGTGGCAGTGCCTTATTTCCAAAAGAAACAGAAAGAAGGTGAGTCTGGGAGAAAGAAAATTACACAAATAACAAGAATACTCACTATTGCCATTACATTAGCTCAAAGTAGTACTTATGTATTGGCTTATGTTCCAGCAGAAGCTAGGACAATTAGTGATTCTCTATTTGTGCCAATGTCCGTAATCATCCTCACAACTGGTACAATGTTTTGTATGTGGTTAGGAGAGAAAATTACTGACAGAGGAGTTGGAAATGGTATTTCAATGCTGATTATGATAGGAATCATTTCTTCGTTTCCAGCAGCAATTATGCAAGAGGTTGAGTCAAATGGACCTTTAGTATTTTTGATTGAAATATTAGCCTTGTTCTTCATAGTAATGGCAGTTGTTTTATTGACACAAGCTGTTAGAAGAATACCAATACAATATGCAAAGCAAGTAGTTGGAGGTGGCAGAAGTCAGGTAGGAAGAGCACAACGTTCTTATTTACCCTTGAAAGTGAACTCTGCCAACGTAATGCCTATTATATTTGCTCAATCACTCATGTTTGCGCCATCTTTGATAGCACAAGCTTTTGCAGAAAAAAGTGATTTTGCAGTTTATATACAGACAGTTTATTCTGACTTTACTTCTTGGGAATACAATCTTACTTTTGCAATTCTTATCATAGTCTTCACGTTCTTTTACACGGCTATTACCATAAATCCTAGCCAAATGAAAGATGACTTGAAAAGAAGTGGTGCATTTATACCAGGAGTTAAGCCTGGCGAACCGACAGCAGATTATATTAGTACAATCTTAGATAGAATTACACTACCAGGAGCTCTGTACTTAGCTATTATTGCCATCTTACCTGCATTCGCAAGTATGGCAGGCGCACAGCAAAGTTTTGCCCAATTCTACGGAGGTACTTCTCTGATTATTATGGTAGGAGTAATACTAGATACACTACAACAAATAAACAGTTATTTATTAATGCGTCAGTATGATGGATTAATGAAATCTGGAAAATTAAGAGACCGTTCTCAAGCAGTAGCATAAGTAGCATGATTTACTACAAGAAGGAGAGTGATTTGGAGATGATGCGTAAGAGTGCCGATTTATTAGGTAGAGCTCACGCAGAAGTAGCTAAGAGTGTCGCTCCAGGAATTAAAACAAAGGATTTAGATAAAATAGCCGAAGAGTTTATAAAAGATAATGGAGCATATCCTTCTTTTTTGAATTACGGTGGTTTTCCAGGTTCTTTGTGTATTTCGGTGAATGAAGTAGTTGTTCATGGTATTCCTGGAAATTACGAATTGAAAGATGGCGATATAATTTCTATAGATTGCGGAGTATTCTTAAATGAATATCATGCAGACAGCGCCTACACTTATCCTGTAGGAGAAGTATCTAAAGAAGTATTATCTTTACTGAAAACTACGAAAGAATCTCTATACAAAGGAATAGAGCAAACTAAAGTAGGAAATAGATTAGGAGATGTGAGTTATGCTATTCAATCTTACTGCGAGAAAAAAGGTTACTCCGTAGTACGAGAATTAGTTGGGCACGGTATCGGTAAAAATCTACATGAAAAGCCAGAAGTTCCAAACTTCGGAAACAGAGGAAGAGGAATTAAAATTCAGGATGGTCTAGTCATTGCGATTGAGCCAATGATTAATCTCGGAGGAAGAAAAGTTGTTCAAGAAAGAGATAATTGGACTATCAGAACAAAAGACAGAAAACCCTCTGCTCACTACGAACATACAGTTGCAGTTGTGAACGGAGAACCAGAGATTTTAACTACGTTTAAATATATAGAAGAAGTTTTTCAATATTCTTATGCCTAAGCAGTCAAACATAGTTCAAGATGGAAAAATCGTAGAAGCATTGTCTAATGCAATGTTTCGGGTAGAGTTAGAGAATGGTCATCAATTGATAGCTCATATCTCGGGTAAAATGAGGATGAATTACATCAGAATTTTACCAGGAGATAAAGTTAAGTTGGAAATGTCTCCATACGATTTGACAAAAGGAAGAATTGTCTACAGGTATAAGTAAAATACTTAAAATCATGAAAGTTAGAGCATCAATTAAGAAAAGAAGTGCTGACTGCAAATTAGTGCGCAGAAAAGGCAAATTGTATGTGATTAACAAGAAAAACCCTAGATTCAAACAAAGACAGGGTTAATTATCAAGAAAATTCATAGGTCTCAATTTAAAGTACTGACGAATAATGGCACGTATTGCAGGAGTTGATATTCCAAATAACAAAAGAGGTATAATTTCTCTAACGTATATCTTTGGAATCGGACGTTCAGCAGCCAAAGAAATTTTGGCAAAAGCTGATATTAGCGAAGATAAAAGAGTTCAAGATTGGACTGATGAGGAGGCTCAAAAGGTGAGGGATATCATCTCTAGCGAGCATAAAACGGAAGGTGTTCTTAAGTCTGAAGTTCAGATGAACATTAAACGTTTACTAGATATTGGTTGCTACCGAGGTCTAAGGCACAGAAAAGGCCTTCCTGTACGTGGTCAGCATACCAAAAATAACTCTCGTACCAGAAAAGGTAAGAGAAAAACAGTTGCTAACAAGAAGAAATAATTTGCTGGGATTTTCCCTATAATTGAGGAATTATGGCGCAGAAGAGAAAAGACAAAGCTAAGAAAAGAGTAGTTGTAGTAGAATCTACAGGTCAGGCACACATCAGAGCCTCATTCAATAATATCATCATTTCCATGACTAACAATGCTGGTCAAGTGATTTCTTGGTCATCAGCAGGAAAGATGGGATTTAGAGGCTCCAAGAAAAACACACCTTACGCAGCCCAACAAGCTGCATTTGATTGTGCGAAAGTGGCATACGACTTAGGACTTAGAAAAGTAGAGGTTTTTGTAAAAGGACCAGGTTCTGGTAGAGAGTCTGCCATCCGTACTATTCAAAATGCTGGAATTGATGTTTCCGTCATTAAAGATGTTACACCTTTACCACACAATGGGTGTCGTCCTCCTAAACGAAGAAGAGTTTAATTTCATTTCAATATGAAATTTTGTCTTAGTACATTATTAAAGTATTATATAAATGGCAAGATATACTGGTCCTAGAGCGAAGAAAGCGAGAAGATTTAACGAACCGATTTTCGGACCTTCAAAAGCGCTTAAAAAGAAAGCTTACCCTCCTGGTCAGCACGGAAGAACTAGGAGAAGAAAACAGTCTGAATATGCTGTCCAATTGATGGAAAAGCAAAAGGCTAAATATACCTATGGCTTACTGGAAAAACAATTTAGAAACCTGTTTGAAGAAGCAGCTAGATTGAAAGGAGTTACAGGTACTAACATGTTACAATTGTTAGAGACAAGATTAGACAACGTAGTTTTCAGATTGGGTTTAGCCCCAACAAGGAGAGCGGCACGTCAGTTAGTTTCTCATAAGCATGTTACTGTGAATGGAGTGCTTACAAACATCCCTTCTTTTGCAGTGAAACCTGATGATATTGTTGCTGTTAGAGAAAAATCTAACGAGCACCCAGTAGTGAAGGATAGCATCCAAGCACAAAGAGCGAGTCATACTGGCTGGTTAGCATGGGATTCTGAAAAACTTCAGGGTAAGTTGATACACTATCCTGAGCGTGAAGAAATTACAGAGAATATCAAAGAACAACTAATCGTTGAATTGTATTCTAAATAATAAGCCTTCATTTATTAAAGGTTTTATTTTAAAAATTAACACTTTTCTATGTCTATTTTAGCTTTTCAAATGCCAGATAAAGTGGTAATGGAAAAAGCCGATGATTTCCACGGCTTTTTCGAATTCAAACCACTAGAAAGAGGTTATGGTGTTACAATAGGCAATGCTTTAAGACGAATTTTACTTTCTTCTTTAGAAGGATATGCCATTGTAGGTGTAAGGTTCCCAGAAGTATTGCATGAGTTTTCTACTATTAAAGGGATTGTTGAGGATGTTACCGAGATAATCTTGAACCTTAAAATGGTTCGCTTCAAGAAAGCAGTTGAAAGCCCTGAGCTCAAAATAGTCTTGAGTGCAAGTGGTAAAGATAAAATTACAGCAGGAGATTTGGCTAATGCTACAAATGATTTCCAAATCTTGAACCCTGACTTTGTTATTTGCCATGTTGATCCATCTGTAAACTTTGAGTTGGAGCTAACATTAGCGAAAGGCAGAGGATACGTTCCTGCAGAAGAGCTAAGACCAGACGAACAAGTGTTTGGTTATATTCCGATTGATGCAATCTTCACGCCTATTAAAAACGTGAAGTACAGTGTTGAAAATACTAGGGTAGAACAAAAGACGGATTATGAGAAACTTTTAATTGACATTAAAACTGATGGTTCAATCCATCCAGAAGATGCTTTGAAAGGTGCAGCTCATATTCTAATTCAACACTTCATGTTATTCTCGGATCAAACAATGACGTTTGAAACAGATAAGAAAGCTGAGGAAGAGCCAATTGATGAAGAGTTCTTGCACATGAGGAAGTTACTTAAAACTCCTTTAGCAGATTTAGATTTATCTGTAAGAGCTTATAATTGTTTGAAGGCAGCAGATGTTAGGAGTTTAGGTGATTTGGTGAGTCTTGAAATTTCTGATATGATGAAATTCCGAAACTTTGGTAAGAAGTCACTTACAGAACTCGAGCAGCTTGTAGCAGAAAAAGGCTTGAACTTCGGAATGGATGTGAGCAAATATAAACTAGACGAAGATTAGTAATAGTTCTTCTTGCAGATAGCAAATAATTAGATTGTTGGCATTGCCAAGAAAATAGTAAAACAATGAGGCACGGAAAGAAATTCAATAAATTGGGAAGAAAAGCATCGCACAGAAAAGCAATGCTTTCAAATATGGCGGTCTCTCTATTCACAGAAAAAAGAATTTTCACTACTACAGCCAAAGCTAAAGAATTAAGAAAATTCGTAGAACCTTTGATTACGAGAGCTAAAACACCTACTCAGCAAAACAGAAGGTTGGTTTATGCTCGATTAAGAAATAACAAGGAGGTTGTTCAGGAGTTGTTCGACAGAATTGGGCCTAAGGTTGGAAATAGAGAAGGTGGATATACTAGAATTCTTCGTACAGGTAAGAGACTTGGAGATAATGCCGATATGTGCATGATTGAATTGGTCGATTACAACGAAGCAATGTTAGAGGAGTCTTCTTCTAAAACTAGAAGAGGAAGAAAGAAAAAATCTACCGAGGATGATGCTGTAGCTGAAACTCCAGAAGCAGTTGTAGAAGATGCTGAAGTAGTTGAAGACGAAGCAACTGATGCTGAGGAAACTAAAGAAGAGAAAAATGATTAAG